>Ga0194121_10000021_pt1 | contig 254035 bp, 234 predicted proteins | sample TA2MahCa50mmetaG_FD_148609 | JGI IMG/M metagenome (GOLD analysis project Ga0194121, IMG submission 148609) | Freshwater microbial communities from Lake Tanganyika, Tanzania - TA2015020 Mahale Deep Cast 50m | ecosystem: Environmental > Aquatic > Freshwater > Lake | place: Tanzania: Lake... | reverse complement strand
CCCACGTTAATGGCCACAATGGTCTTATCGGTATCCGACGATTTGACGGAAGTTACAATTTCCTGCCCAAGCGGCAGAATCTTCTGATCAGATGGAACTGCTCCTGATACCAGCCATCCCTTCTCCGCGAGCAGGACATTAATGTAATTCTTGTTAGCCAATATGTGTGCTGCCAGGGCCGGACGATCCCAGAAATGGCCATCGATGAAAGCAGCTAAAGCACTGGCTGCGAAAATCTCAGGCGTTATCTGTGAGAATCCGTACTGCCCTCCGAGCGAATTGGCGTAGGCCACTATCGTGTTGAAGGCCTCATCGTCGACGTCACTAGACAACACGTCCTCGAGCAAGGCTGGGACAAGTTCTTCGAGTGAAGCGCCCGCCTTACTTAAAATTTTTTTCAGACCCGGCTCCAGAGGAAATTTGGATTCTTTCAGTGACTCAATTTTCGTTTCCGGAAGATCTAGACGAGATGTTGCACGCTCGATTTCCTCCCAGTGGTCAACGACGGGAGCCGGCAGATTTGAACGTACGGAGTCACGGGCCAGCTTTAAACCCGCTATGAGCAGCAAGGGCGACAGGCTTTGGCTGTTGATTTGTTGGGCAATCCCCTTCGCCAATGCCAGCGCACATTGAAAATAAGGATCATCGATAACTGCTGGAGTTTTTGCCATCGACCCCCTCGTCTTATTACAAATTATACTGATCGATCGGTTTTACACTAATGTCTTTATTTTGGAACTCAAATATTCGTGCGACCGTTTCTGTCGCATGATTCAAGGGGCGCCGCATTACGTATCTTTGGGTTATGGCGGTCGGGATGGGAACGCCGGAAACAGGGCTCACCCCTGAACTCTTGGATGAGATGTTGCCCGGGCCGGTCTGCTCGATCAGGTTGCGGTGAGGCTTGCGTTCCAACGCGAAGAGGCGAGCTACGATGTCGAGGGCAATGGACGCTTACAGAATCTCGCAGCTCAATCAGCAGCTATCTTTCCTGGCGAATTCAGAAACCTTCAGTATGAGCGGTCGCGCTGCGGGTGGCGTGTACCGGAGAAAGCCGAGGGAATTTGTACTTCCACCCGGGAGCCTCGAGAATTTATTCCCCACAATTCGCGTAACCGTTCCAGATTATTTTAGGCGCAACAAAATCTCATGGCACTCCCCAACGCATCTTCTCAGCTCACAGGTTTTCTGCGTCAATTTTCTCGAGCCCTTCGCCTTCGAGCCTGACGCCCTTCGTCGATTGTTTGAACCCATTGTCGGCCCAATTGACGAAATGCTGGAGCCTGAGCCCACGAGTCATCCTGGACGATTTGTGGCCTATGAGTTCATTGGAGGAAGCGACTACCTAAACGAAGCCCGCGGAACAGAGCGGGCACGCGGGGCTAATTGCACCAGTGTTGATGCGGCTATTCGGTTTCGGACCCAGACTGGGGCGATTGAAGTCGCCCTAATTGAATGGAAATACACCGAATCGTATAAGGCACCTGCCGCAGACCCACGCAATGAGGAGCGAAAGCGGCGTTATCAAAATCTAGCATTCCATCCAGACGGGCCACTCCGCCCCGATCTTGGGATCGAACTCGTCGAGTTCTTCACTGAACCAATCTACCAACTGCTTCGACAGCAAATGCTCGCCATGCAGATGGAGAAGGCGCATGAATTAGGGGCGACTAGGGTGCGCACCATATTGGTCGTGCCCGGGGCCAACCTTGCGTTCAAATGCTTAAAGATCGGTCCACTTCGAGCGTTCGGAGAAGACGTTACATCGGCCTGGCATGCGGTATTACAGAATCGCGATCATTTTATCCTCTGTCTGACAGAGGATTTTTTCGTTCACGCGCGAGCTGCAATCGTCGATGAGCCGGGCTGGGATGCTTGGAGACGTTACGTCGGCGGACGGTATGACTTGGAACCGGCTTGAGTTCTGAGCAAGCACTTTTGCGGCCGTGACCCATCTTTCGAAGCCGAAAACGGCTTAAGCAGCTAGTACGCTAAGGAGCAAATGTCGCCAGGACCGTCACGAACGCCTGGGCTTCCCATTCTCAGCTCGGGTCTTACCGATTCCATCAGCTTGTTGACCTCTTCCATTTAGATTTCTCCCCAGTCCCCGCGCTCCGAATGCCAGCGGTTATCAATCTACATCATAATCCTGCCGCACCCGCGCTTCTCCCAGAGGTGCATCCCAACGTTCCCAGCAGGATCTTTGTGGCCAGAGTGTCGGAGACATTGGTGCCCCCCTGAGGTCCCGTCGTTGTCGTGCGAAGGGAATAGTCCCGATAAAGGATCCAACTCGCCAGGGTTATCCTGACCGGATTTTAAGGAGTCGCTTCCGAAGAGCTGGAGGGTAAGATCGAGCCCGACTGCATCGTTCCACAAGCCTTGGGGGATGCTGATGCAAGACGAAAAAGCCCACTTTGCAGGGGAAGTGCATAATCACGGAAGAGATCGCCGTAACATGAGCCGCGAGGAGCTGTATTCCCTCGTGTGGCAAACACCTTTATCCCGACTGGCCAAAAGTTTCGGGTTGTCCGATGTGGGGTTGCGCAAAATCTGTGTAAAGCACGACATTCCAACACCGCCTCTTGGTTATTGGGCAAAACGTGTTCACGGCAAGCAGGTTCATCAGCCACCTCTTCCCCCAGCCACCAACGAGAGTTCGAACACGGTCTACCTTGTTATGCGTACGGGACCGGTAGTGCCGCCATCGGTCACAGCAGCCCAGGAAGATGCCCTGGCACATGAATCAGAGCATCCCGCCATTGTCGTCCCCTCCGAACGTCCTGTGAGGCTCCATTTAGTTGCGGCGGCCACCGCGAAGGCGCTGCGGGCTGCCAAGGTCGACCACGAGGGCTTCAAACACGCCAATATTTCAGAGGCGGTGGATGTAATGGTTGGAGTCCACTCCATCGACCGCGCGCTTGCCATCATCGATGCTTTTGCGTGTGCCCTCCAAGAACGCGGTTACGCCATTTCAAGCCACGAAGACGGCGTGCAAGTCGTCGTCAACGACGTCCCCTTCTTATGGCGTCTGCATGAAATCAAGGATCGCGGCCCGCATCAGCCGACCAAGGAGGAACTTAAGGCTCAAGCAAGCCGCGAAGAGAGCCGCGCCCGCTGGCCCAGCCTGTACTCGTCGAGAGATACCAAGGCGTATCGGTCATGGGATTATTTCCCGTCCGGAAGACTGGCGATGACATTGTTCGACGGCACGAGGCGACGGTGGGATCAGGATAGGCTGGTCGGCCGTTGGCATGATCGCAAAGGCAAACGGCTGGAGGATTGCCTCGACGAGGCGATGGCGGCTTTGGTCACAAGCACCGTCGCCATAAGTCATCGGCTAGCAGAGGAGGCTGAGAGGGCACGTCGGCGGAACGAGGAGCATGAACGGCGCAAGCGGGAGCAAGCACGACAAGAGAGAGCGCTTAAGCGCCATGAGTTTGTGCTTAAGAAGGCCGAGGATTATGTCCGCTATCAGAGCTTGTCCACATTTGCCGAGTTTCTGGAACGCAAGGTTTACCGCTACTCTGGCGAGGAGGTGATTGATCGGCTCATTGGCGAACTGAAGACCCTTGTTACGCTTATGGGGCAGAATTTCGAGCGCGAAGCAATGCAGGAGGAGATTGTCCGGCTGCAACTTTACACTGACGACGATGCCGTGGCCGACCCCGACGGGCTGGAGCATTTCCTAGAATAATCTCGCATCCGAAGACCGCCTTCCGTGCTAGTACACTGCGGCACCTACCGTACAAATCGTACCATGTCGCCATTGGCAGTCTCGACATCGATGGCGACAAATCTCATCAGCTGCCCCCAAGCGCCGGCGCTGCATCTTCCTTGATAGGCTTTGCGCTATTCGCTGTTACGTCGGCGAAATTCCCTGTTCCGACGTCAGGGAATTTCAAAGATAACGCTTTTAAAATGCTGCATGCAAGTAGGGCTACAGCGCCAGGATTGCCTCAAGAGGTGGAAATTCCCTGTATTTTCCCGCATAACAGGGAATAACGAAACGGAGACAGGTTCGCCGATGACTGCTTCCACCGCCACGACTTAACACGATGATATTGCTCGTACTTTTATCATTTCGATAGTGCGAATTCACGCGACTTTTCCGTGGCTTCGTCGTGTAGCGCAGCCGGCACTGGACCACCAGAGACGAATCGGTCCGCGAATGCGGGCTCCGAAAGTGCACGAGTCTCGTTCTCGAGTTTTGGTGGTACGGCAGTCTCTGCGTGAGCAGCCGTATTCTGGCAAGCGAGCCAGAATGAAACGAGAGTATGGAACGAGATAGAGCCGCACAATTCGCTGCGAGAAGAGCGCTGACGCCTCAGGCGAAGCCGAGGGCTCGCCGCTGCTCGTTCCAATCAAGCGGCAACCGCGTGTCGTCCATGAGCTTTCGTGCCGTGAGCTCCGGCGGCTGGTTGCCGTTGAGGATCGCGCCGACGATATTGGGCGCCAATAACGTGAGCCGGAATAGACGCGTCGCATAGGACGGGACCATTTTCTCTTCCTTGGCGATCTCTTCGAGGGTCAGGCTTCGGTCGGCAAGCAGCCGGTCGCGGATCGCATTGGCGCGAATGAGCAGGCGCAGGAGGCTCGGATCGGGAGCTGTGGAACCAGACCCATCTTCGAGGACGATCCGCATCTCCTTGCCGGCCCTCCTGAGGCGGGCTGGGACGGTGAGTGTCAGAAGGAGACCCGCGGATTCCGCCGCGGCCCTTGCCCCGGGCTTCGACTCATCGTGGTCTCCTATGAGCCACAGGGCAACTTGGGCTCGGTCCACGATGATATCAATCCGATCGGCAAACACTTGGACGCGAGCGACGACCGCACCCAGCAGGGCTCGGCGATCATTGGGCTTGAGGTCTTGCCACATCGCAGCGCAATGCTTCGTGCGCTCGATCAATCGCTTCTGATTTCCCGCATCGAGAGTGACGGCCTGAACGGCCTGGAAGACGCCCGCGGGATCAGCTAGCCAATCGCGAATGCGGTGCGTTACGAGGGCCTCCAGAGCCGCCGCCGGAACGCGCTGGCCGAGGTCTTTGGCCTTCCCGGCCAGCAATGACCGGGAGACGTAATAGCGGTAACGGGTGCCTCGCTTGGTCGCATGCGTGGGCGTCATCCGCTCGCCTTGTGCGTCGAACAGGATACCGGCCAAAAGGCTTGGCTGCCTGTCGGTTGTTCCCTGCACTCGATCGACGCGGTTGCTTGCAAGCAGCGCCTGCACCTCGTTCCAAAGGGCCTCGTCGACAAGGGCTTCATGCTCGCCGGGATAGTTCTTGTCCTTATGTACCGTCTCGCCCCGGTAGATGCGGTTCTGCAGCATGAGGTAGAGCGCGCCCCGGGCGAGCGGCTTCTGGCCATATCGACTGCCGTCCGAGGCCGTGCGGGCCTTGCTGACGATACCAGCCGCGTCCAGGTCGGCCTTTAGCAAGCGCACGGACTTCAGTTCGATATAGCGCCGGAAGATGTGTCTGACCGTCTCGGCTTCGGATTTGTTGACGATAAGCTTCTTGTCCATAACGTCGTAGCCAAGGGACGGCTGGCCGCCCATCCACATACCCTTCTTCTTCGAGGCGGCGATCTTGTCGCGGATGCGCTCGCCGGTGACCTCGCGCTCGAACTGGGCAAAGGAAAGCAGGATGTTCAGGGTCAGCCGCCCCATGGAGCTCGTAGTGTTGAACTGCTGGGTGACCGAGACGAAGGAGGCCTTCCGCCGATCGAAGGTTTCCACGATCTTGGCGAAGTCGGAGAGTGACCGCGTCAGTCGATCCACTTTATAGACGACGACCACGTCGATCTTGCCGGCTGTCACATCTAAGAGAAGCCGCTCGAGCGCTGGCCGCTCCATAGTCGCGCCGGAGAACCCGCCGTCGTCATAAAGCTCCGGCAAGACCTGCCAGCCCTCATGCTTCTGGCTGGCAATGAACGCCTCACAAGCCTCGCGCTGCGCATCGAGCGAGTTGAAATTCTGCTCCAGCCCCTCCTCGCTGCTCTTGCGCGTATAGATCGCGCAGCGACGCGTGGGTCGATTGACTTGAGTGCCACGGGACGCCGCTCTAGTCATTGGCGTCCTCCCGCCCTGCAGATACGTCGCCAGAATCTTGTGGACTGGCGGTCGGCTTACGGTTCAACCCGAAAAACCTGGGACCGGACCAGTGCGCGCCGGTGATCGCATGGGCGATCTTGGACAGCGATGAATAGGGCCTGCCGTCATATTCGAAGCCGTCCTCCGTCACCTGGATTGTATGTGTCCGGCCGCGCCATTCCCGCACCAGCCGCGCTCCAGCTCTGATTCTCTGAGTGTCCGCCGAGCCGATATCGTCATCAGACACCCGCGCCCGCACGAGCGCGGCCAGTTTGCGGCTGGTCGCCTTGCTGAGCCCACCATAGCGAAGCTCCTGCATACGATAAGCGATGGCGCGAACGAGCAGATCCCGGCTGAGCCGCGGCGGCTGGCTCCGATAGAGCCGCCGCCACTCTTTGCGCAGTTCGTCAGGACTAAGATCGCGAAGAGCCTCAAGCCTTCGCGCTACCTCTAAGTCGCCCCCTGCCCCGGTCGTTGCTTTGCCCTCCGGCAAATGAGCTTCCGCCATGACCGTTAGATCGTGTTGGAAACGCGATAACGGCGGGACCCCAAGTCGGGCTTCTCCGACAGGAGCGTGAGGCCGAGCTTCTTCTTGACCGCTCCAGCCAGGAAGCCTCGCACACTGTGCTGCTGCCAGCCGGTCGCCGCTTGCAGCTCTTCTACCGTCGCACCTTCTGGGCGGCTGAGCAGATCGAGGCAGGCCTGTTGTTTGGTCTGTTTCCCGGTCGCTGGTTTGGTTCTGCTGCGAGTGCCGACGATACGCTTTCCGCGAGTCTGCCGTTTCGGCGCCTTTGCTCTTTTGCTTCTCCCTTTCGCATTTAATCGGCGCAGGCGCTTGGGTCGCTGGACTGCGTCAATTCTCGTCTGGTCCACAGGATGTGATTTGTCCATTGGGTGGTCCTCCAATTAGGCACCCGCGCCTCATGCGCAGTGCTCCCACCACCCAAAGCCCCGCTACTGTGCGAGGTGCTCTCCGCCGTCGGCGCCATGCTTGCCACGCAACCAACGACGCCAGCATGGACGCTCTCTTCGCCCTACAAGTCCAGTCCGAATGTGAGAAAAATCGCAGGCGCTCATGCCAAGCGCTCGTGGAGACAGGTGAACGACAGACCGACAGCAGCTTCGGCGGGAAATTTTCTCCGGAAGCGAATTTGGCGATTGGAGCGCGAAATTCCGTCGACATTTCAAAGGCAAAATTTCCGGACCTGACCGCGGGTTCGAATCCCACTTGGTCCGCTCGTTGGACCAAGATTCGCCGCAAGCCGGCTATGCCCCGATTCCGGAAGTCAGGCCGCTCAGGCCACAACGCTATTGAATGAAGTATCTTGCCAAGGTCGATCCTTGTTTCGGCCTGCAAGAACCGCTTCATACGGGCTAGAAAACTGACCAACCGGCCCCACCGCTGTTCGTTACCACGTGCCCTTCGCCCAGACGGGAGGTCGCGTCTCGTCGGACGGAGTCGATCAATTCCTGAATTTGATTTGACCTTAGTTGCTTCAATCGAACGTTGCCGATGTCACGCCGGTTACCACACTGGCGAACCGCTTCGAGGCGCCCTCGACCGGTGAGGTTGGTCTTCGGTGGCAATGTCTCAATCGATGGCAAGAAAGCTACGCAGCTCCTCGGAGAATCTTTCAGGGGTATCGTGCGGGATCCAATGCGATGCATTCTCCACCCGCACGAGGCGGGCATTGGGAATCTCGCGTGCCAACCTCTCGCCGTCGCGAATCGTCTGCCACGGATCGTGGACGCCCCACAGACACAATGTCGGCGACTGAATGTCGCCATGCCTCTCGACCAGCATGGTGGTGTGATTGGTGTTGAGGGCACTTGCATTGCGGATGATGGAGATCTTTCCTTGCTCGTCGCTATACGGCGCTACGATGCCAGCCTTGAACTCCGGCGTCAGGCGGTTTTTGTTGAAGATCCCGTCGGGCAAGCCGGAGGCTAGGAAGTCGGCGACTTCCTTTGCCGGCTTACTGCGCCAGTTCGGGTTTCCGAGCGCGATCATGTCGTCTATCGGCCAGGAGTCGTAGGCCACGACGTTTGTCAGCACGAGGCGCGCAACGCGTTCGGGATGGTGAATGGCCATGATCAGGGCAACGCCGCCACCCGTATCATGACCGACAAAATCTGCACGCGCGATTCCGAGATGATCCATCAGTCGGATAATCATGTCGGTCTGCGCCAACAGCGAGCGGTCGAAAAAGTCCCGCCTGTCTGAATAGCCGTGGCCAAGGAAATCGGGCGCAATGACCCGGCTGTGCCGCACCAGCCGCGGAATCACGTCGTTGTAGAGAAACGACCACGTGGGAATGCCGTGCAGGAGGATGACCGGTTCACCCTCGCCGAGATCGGTCCAAGCGACGCGGAGCGGCTTATAGGTCAGGCCGTCGAATTCGGTCGCTCTCTGTCTATGCCGAAAGGCCTCATGCGTGAGAGGCGCTGTAGAACCAGCGGCCGACATTGCTGAACCTCTACTCATAGGAAACGGCTGGGTCCGCCTAGTACTGCTGCGACTTCTCCGAGACTTCCTGATACCAGCGTTTTCGCGTCCCGACTTTCGCGCGCATCTTCCAGCCCAACGTCTTCGGTGCCGTCTCTATGGCTTCGAGGAGCTCGTTGATGCGATTCTGAATCAAGCTGCGTTGATCATCGCGGATCGAGGGAAACTCGCCGAGATGCTCCGGTGTCCGCTTCAAATTGGTGGTGAAGGTATAATAGAAACCCCAGTCCTGACGCAGCATGTCGATGATATAGCCGACGTCGATCGACTTCGGTCCGGGCTGCTGATGCGAGAGAGGATGCTCGAGCATAAGCACGATCGTGTCCTTGAAGTCCTTCAAGTTGATCTCGACGATCTGCATCTTTTCAAGCAGGAGGTCGGTCGTGCATATGGTCGGGCTGTCGAGATCGAGGCGGCCTTGGAAAGGGATCCGATGGCAGAAATAGAGCTCGTCCGCGAATACGTCGACGTTAAGACCAGAGTTCCTGTGCAAGTAGGCATGGCGCGCGCCCTCGGACGCCATGTAGATCCCTTCATCCGGCATGTATCCACGCGCGACGAGAAATTCGCGAATTGCTTTGTTCTGTTTTTTCTCGGCGCCGAAATCGACATCGGTGAGAACGCGCTTCGTATCCTGGAAAAGGTTCAGATTGTTGGGGCATTGGAGGCGATAGGCGATTGACCCCAGGATTCTTAGACGAATGCCCTTAGCTTCCGCATCGCGGACAAGGTTGAGCGCCTCGTCGACAAATTCCAGATTGAGACCTGGATCTGCGGGCATCTCAGTCACGTATGCCTCCTTCCCCCGGCGCGACGATTGCGTGAGTGAACGGAATGCCTTTGTCCCGCACGCCGGATGAAGGGCAGGAACGCATTTTACGCAAGCCCCCTCCATCCGGCATTAAGACGCAGGGATCATTCGATCGGGATTTCCTTGAACGCCAGGGTGACGTCGATCCCTTGTGACCTCTTGATCAGCTTCATGACGTAATAGAACAACAATCCGAACACGAACACGCCGGCGACGATCATCACCTGCGTCGGATCATGGCCAGCCGCGTTCGGATCGAAGAACAGCGTCCAGAAGTAGAACTGAGCGGCGATGAACCCAAGGAAGCAAGCCACCGTCATTATCGGCAACCCGAAGACTGTTTTGCCGGCGAGCGGCGATTTTTCATAAAGCTGCGGCCGGAGATAAGGGAAGAACATTCCCGCGGCAAGCACCACCGACCAGGCGAGCACCGCCGCCTCGATGAGGATCACGATCTTGGAGAACCATGGCGTAAACACAAATAGCGCCATGAAGATCAAGTTCACAATGGTCGTCACCGTAATGGCGACGATCGGTGTGTGATATTTCTCCGAGATGGTTGCGAGCGGTGCCGGAGCGACCTGGTCGAACGCCCAAGCGACGACGGCGCGGACGCCAAACGTATGCATGGCCGGAATCCACATCCACATCCACAGTGCAAGACCAAGCGAAGTGATTATCGTGATCAGTGGCGATTTGGTGAGAATACCAGTTAGGAGTGCGATGGACGGATCGGTTGGAGTTGTCAGTCCTCCGTTGGCGGTAAGAGTGTTGAAGACGGCGGTACCGAGGAACTCGAAACCGAACACCCGGTAGGCGAGCCACACCGTAATCACAAACGCCAAGGTGGCGACCAGTACGGCCCCAAGCATTCCCACGGTCTGCGACCTTCCGACGGACTTGATTTCGCCGCCGATGGCAATGGAAAAGGCTGCCCCGATCAACGGCAGGAACGGCCAGTTGGACATCAACATTGTCTGCCAGAGATCGAAACCCGCTTCTCCCCACCCCTTTTCCTTGCCGCTGGCGATGATCGCATTATAGGCGTCGGGTACGCCAAGCGACGGACCGACAAGCTCATTGAGATTGGTCATGAACTGCTCGCGCGTTGCGAACGCCAGCACCGCGATGAGAAAGACGGTGCTCGCCATGGCCAGGATGAAGATCCACTTGTTGAGGGTGAGATAGAAGCGCATCCCGTAAGAGAGCACGACCTGAGAGAGAAGCAGGATCGCTGCGCCGATCAAGAACGTTGCCCACGGTTCAAGCATCGTTTTCGAGATGGTGAGGAAGGTCTCGTTGCCGGTAAGCAGGTTGAGCCCGGCAAACATCGGAGCTAAGGCCAGGATGACGATCCAATATGCGGCGATGGCACAGTAGAAAAGCCAGGCGGTGATCTCCACCAGGCTCATGGTGAGCGCGAGTGCCGGCGGCAGAATACGAGATCCGAACACGTAGATGCCGCCCGAGCGCGGCAACGTAATGGTCCAGGTAATGAATCCGAAAGAAATCATGGCCATTGCGACGCCCGCGATAATGCAACCCCAAACGAGATTGCCTTGCGGATAGAAGGCAGGGCCGTAATACAGCATCGAGCCGACACCCAAACCGATGCTGACGACACCGATATTGTAGATGAATGTGTCCGTTAAGCCGGCGGTCCTGATCAATCCGGATGCCTTCCGCAAGAATATTCGCTTACCTGCTCCAACGTCGGTGACCGACATGCTGCCCTCCCTGTCTAGATCTCCTTGACCGAAATCCGTTCCCTGTCTGTCACCCTTGCATCAAATTTGCCTGGGTGACTTCGCCATGCCGCAGCGTTATCAGGGCGCCCTGTAGAATTCCTTCGGGGTAAACGCTGCCCGGATTGATACAGATCGTCTTGCCGATATTGATCCTGGCTCGTCCTTCGTGAATATGTCCGTGCAGGCCGAGCAGCGGCTGATGCTCCTTGATGATGTCGGTCAGCGTCTGACAGCCGGCATGAACCTGCGCAGGCAGACCCATCTCGTAGACCACCTTCAGATTCTTATCGAGCTTGGGGCAGGCATCCAGCGCCGTGCCAAACGGCGGGACGTGCACATTGAAGATGCAGCGATTCATGTCCGTGACCTGAGGCAGGAGCTCGGCGAAGCGCGAGACGTATTGCTCCTCCGTGTACTCGCGCTCGGTATCCCACGGTGTCGGCGTCGAGCCTCCGCAGTACAGCATCTGATATCCGCCCTTGAACTCGCACACCTGCATTTCGTGGAAATCGAACACTGCCGCCTGGGTCAGGATGTCATCGATCTCGATGAAGTCGTCATTGCCGGGAACGGTCACAAGTTGGATCTCGGTTCCCTTCAATTTCTGAGCGGCGAAGTCGACCCATTCCTGCACGCGCTCCAAGACAAGTCTCTTGAATAGAGTAGCTTGCGCTTCGGGGTCCGCATTCAGGCGCTGGTACTCCGCCTCGGACATGACCGCGGGATAGAAGCCGATATTCCCTTGCCGCTTAACGAAGTCGTCGAGCTCGTTCTTGTCCCCGATCTGGATCGACTCTCCGTGCTGGCACGCGATAAAGGTGCCGTCCTGTTGTTCGGCGATCGGAATGACGGCCTTGCCCGTCAGATCGCCGCCCAGAACAAGTACGTCCACTCCGTAGAACTGGGCGCTGTTGACGAATTTTTTGAAGCAGACATTCGAGCCGTGGAGGTCTGAGGCGAAGAAGATCTTCACCTCGGAGTTCTTGGACTTGTCCTTCTTGCGCCAAAACACGAGTGCACACCCTCGGCTCAGAACTTGGTCAGATACTCGTCGATTTCCCACTGCGAGATCGAATTGTGGTACGACCACCACTCCGATTTCTTCAGGTCGATGTAAGACCGGTACAGCTCCTCACCCATCACGCGACGCCCGAGATCGTCCGCTTCGAAAGCCGTTACGGCTTCGAGTAGCGTCTTCGGCAGCTGTCTGATGCCGCGCTGCTCGAGTTCCTGGTCGGACAACTCATACATATTGACGAGCTCGGGATCGCCTGGATCGAGATCCTGCTCGATGCCATCGAGTCCAGCGCCCAGAAACATCGCGGCGGCGAGATAGGGATTGGTCGACGGATCGACGGCACGGCATTCCCACCGTGCGCTGGAGAGGTAGACGTGACCAGGGCTGTGGTCGCTGCCTTCGATATGCGGCCGGAGCAGCGGGACGCGGAACATATGCGTGCGATTGTTGCCGCCATAGGAAATGAAGATCGGCGCCCAGGTATAGCCGGTCATCGAGCCGGTCTTGATCAGGCGCTTATAGGAATTGACGGTCGGACAGCTCACCGCGACGATCGCGGCGGCGTGCTGCCGCAAGCCGCCCAGGAACTGGTAAGCGCGCTTGGACAGTCCGCAGCCGCGTCGGTCGCTCGCGTCGCCCGATACGTTCTTGCCGGTGCTGACGTCGGCGAGCGACATGTTGAAGTGCGCGCCTGATCCGGTACGGTCGGCATAGGGCTTGGGCATCATGGTGGCTTCAAAGCCGTGCTTCCTCGCCAGCTCCTTCATCATCAGGCGCCACACGACGAAGCGGTCCGCCATGGTCATGGCGTCGGCATAGGCGAAGTCGAACTCGAACTGGCCGTTGGCGTCTTCATGATCGAACGAATGCACCTCCCAGCCGAGCTTGTTCATCGATGCAACGATGTCGTCGAGGAGCTCTAGATTGAGGAGGGTGAGGCTCGCGTCGTACGCCGCCTTGGGAATCGTGTCGCGCGGATCGTTCGGCGCGATGCCGTTATGCGCCGACGGATCGCGCCTGACGATATAAGTCTCGCATTCGATGCCGATGTTGAATTTGAACCCGAGTTTGGCGGCGCGCTCGATCTGCTTAGCCAACACGGTGCGTGAGCACATGGCATACGGCTGCTCGTGATAAATGAGCTGACCGGAGATCACGGCGACGTTGGGGCGCCAAGGGAGCTGCATCACCGCACTTGGGTCGGGCAGCACCGCCAACTCGTCGTCGTGCGGTCCCTGGCCGAGACCGTCGAGCGCTGCGCCGGTGAACAGCTCGGACCCGCGCATCATGCGATCGAAATGGCTGACCGGCACGGTCTTGGTCTTGGCGATGCCGTGCACATCGACATAGAGCGGCATCAAATATTCGACGCCCTTGTCGATCAAACTCTGCATCGTCTCGCGATCGGCTTGGGACTTCCTCGTCGAGGCTTCGATCTGAGCTCCAGCGGTTATCTCGTTCATGGACAGCTCGTCTCCTTGAGGCTTGCGTGAGCCGACGCGCTTGCTTGGACAGGTCTTGCTGAGTTGGGCCCCCTATTTGGGGCGGCGCGTTTCTCCCCCTCCACGTCTGGCCAAGAGCAACATGGCCGTGCCGTGGCAGGCGCTCACTCTGCGCGTGTCTAATTAAACAGTCAATTATATTTCACTACAGGCAAGTGCCCGATTTGCTTAGGGCATGGGCAGGCTTTGTCTGCTCCGCAGTCAGAGGACTGAATTTTGTTCGGATGCGGGAGGCGTCGACGTTCAACGCTGCCGGCGCTTGAGGCGTCGCTTGCCAGCATAGTCCAGCATGTCGAGGACGCGGTGGTACAGATCGCGGACCGCGTCTTCGAGATCGAAATCAGGAAGTATGACCAGTCGAACCATGCAGCCGTCGAGATAGGTCGATATGAATTGCGCCATGCGCCTGGGATCGACGGGGCTGAACAATCCCTGGTTTATTCCCTGGCGAATAATTTTTGAGAGCATCTTCCGCTCCTCGTCGTAGAAGCTCTCGATCGTGGCGGCGATCTCGCGGTCGCCCTCATGCGCGCCCCTGAAATCGAGCGCGATCTTCACGAAGCGATGGATCTCGGCGTATTTGTTGATGTGGTTTTCCAGCCAAGCCGACAACACGATGGGAGGATCGGCGCTCTTGTCAGCCAAGGCGCGCACGGTTTCAAAGGCACCCGCCACCGCATATTCGATGGTCGCCCGGAAGAGATCCGTCTTGCTGTCGAAATAGTAATAGATGAGCGCCGTATTGACGCCCAGCGCCTTGGCGATGTCCTTGATCGTCACCGACGCGAAATTGCGCTCGGCGAACAGATCGAGAGAGGTGGCAAGGAACTTATTCACACGGGCGGCGCTGTGCGCTTCACGTCGGGAGATCGCCGCCCTCGCCTTGCGAAAGCTCCGCGCGCCGGCCGTCGTGCGTTCGAATTCCCTGGTTGGTTGTTGCGCCATCCTGTCCTTCTCAGATTCTCTTCGCTGGTGGCACGCCGCTGCGAACCGCCCGCTCGATGCCTCCCGGACTGCCTAAAACATGAACAGCACCCCGCGCCATCCCTCGTGGCGCTCGTCGCGGCAGCATCAGTGCCGACGCACACCCACCTTATGACCAGGCGCCGCTCCGACGCAATTCGCTTAACACGTACTTGCATTAGCCGGTCGGTTAAGGCAACACTCTTTCGCTACTAATTAATCGACCAATTAGGAAATCGGGAGGCTCCGGATGCAGTACGCGGCTGACCGGCGCGCCGAAGCCAACCGGCTGGCATTCGAGCGCCTTACCAAGGCCGACCCGGTATTGGTCGATGTGCGCCCGGCCGGCGAATTCATCCCCGGATTCACGCGCGAGACCATTCTCACCTCCGGCCCGCCGATGGATTGGCCGGATTATGTGGGTGGCCAGCGAGAGGCCATAATCGGTGGTGCCTTGTTCGAAAACCTGGCCAAAGACCGAGATGAGGCAATCTCTAAGCTCGATGCGGGCGAGATCAAGGTGGGGCCCTGCCACGACTTTGGCTGCGTGGGATCCTTGGCCGGCATCTACACGGCCTCCATGCCGGTTTTCGTGGTGGAGAATCGGACGTTTGGCAATATCGCCTGCTGCAACATTTACGAGGGCAGCAATCCGCGCCGTCTGAACTATGGCGTCTATGACGAGGGGGTTAGGGAACGACTGCTTATTGTACAAAACGAGATAATCCCCGTCGTCGCTGAGACTTTGCGTCATACCGACGGCATCCCGCTCAAGCCCATCATCAAACGCGCTCTGAACATGGGAGACGAGTTGCACTCGCGGAACACGGCGGCAGCCCTTCTCTTCCTGCGCGAGCTCGTGCCGAGCCTACTTGCGGTCGCATCATCCTCCGGAAGCGACCGAGTCACCCGCGCGGTAAAGGAGATGAGCGACGATCACTATTTCTTTCTGCGCCTCTCCATGGCGGCCGCCAAGGCCACCGCCGATGCGGCCCGCGGCATCGACGGCGCAAGCGTCGTGACGGCGATGGCGTTCAATTGCCGGGGCTTCGCCATCCGCGTAGGCGGGCTTGGCGACGCTTGGTTCAAGGGGCCTCATGCTTCGGTGGAAGCCAAGCTGTTCGAAGGGCACACTGAGGACGAAATCACTTGGATGGGCGGGGAGAGCATCATTACCGAGACCATCGGCCTCGGCGGCTTTGCGCAGGCCGCGGCGCCCGCGCTTCAGACGTATCAAGGCGGCTCCTACGAGGCGATGGTCTCGCGCAACCAGGAACTTTACCAAATCACCGTGGGCGAGAATCCCGACTACCTCATTCCCGCGCTTGGCTATCGCGGGACGCCCACCGGCATCGATATCTTCAAGGTGTTGGAAAGCCGTGTACTTCCGGTCATGGACGTCGGCATCGCCGGCCGCAATGGCGGCCAGATCGGCGCGGGCGTAGTGCGGGCGCCGCTGACCTGCTTCGAACGCGCTGCCGAGGCATATCGCCTGCAATACGGCTAGGGCGCCTTCAGTTCCGTGCGGAAGACGCTGAGATGCAAGGCCATAGGACGTTCGCGCTTGGCAATGTGCGACTGCAGTCAGGCGCGGTACTGCACAACGCGCAACTCGCGTATGCGACCTATGGCGCGCTCAGTCCCAACGCAGACAATGCTATCCTGCTGCCAACCTTCTATACGGGGACTCATCTACGCAATGAGCCTCTGTTTGGATCTGGTAGGGCAATCGATCCTGCACATCACTTCGTTGTTTCGGTCAACCTCTTTGGCAACGGATATTCGTCATCACCGAGTAACTCCGGCGCGCTTCAAACGGGTCCAGGATTTCCGCAGGTCACGCTGTTCGACAATGTCGCCTGTCAGCACCGCGTCCTCACCGAGGGGCTCGGTGTGCGAAAGATCGCGCTTGTGCTTGGATGGTCGATGGCAGCCATGCAAGCCTATCAGTGGGCAGCTCAATATCCCGATATGGTCGATGCCATCCTTCCATACTGCGGCGCTGCACGCTGTTCCGCCCTCAATTATGCATTTCTTGACGGCCCGAAGGCCGCCCTGCAGGCGGATGACGCCTGGAACGCAGGCAATTACATGAAGCCGCCGGAGAAGGGCCTCAGAGCCTTCGGCCGCGTCTATGTCGCCTGGGCTTATTCCCACGCCTTCTTCCGCGACAAGCTTTATCGCGAGCTCGGCTTCGCCACACTCGAGGATTTTGTGCGCGGCTGGGAGGAGGATCATCTGAAGTGGGACGCGAACGATCTGCTCGCCAAGATCTGGACGTGGCAGCACGGAAACATCAGCGACAACAAGATCTATCGCGGCGACTTCAAGCGGGCTTTACAGTCGATCCGTGCGCGGGCGATCGTCATGCCTTGCAGGAGGGACCTCTATTTTGTGCCCGAAGACAATGCGGCGGAGGTCGCGTCGATGTCGCATGCCGAGCTCCGCGTCTTCGATTCACCATGGGGCCACTGTGTGGGCTCACCCGGCCGGGTGCCCGAGTTCCAGCGAGCGCTCGACAAAGCCGCCGCCGAACTATTGAGGGGATGAAAACATGAAGGCTCTCGTGCTGTCGTCAAGTCCGCGCAGAAACGGCAACTCCGCGCTGCTTGCAGAGGCCGTCAGCGAGGGGCTGGCGGAAGCCGGTCATGAGACTCAGTTCGTTTTTGCGGAAGATTTTTTGGACGGCTTCCTCAGGGACTGTCGGAAATGTCGAAAGCCAAACGGCGAGTGTTCGATCGAGGACGGCTTTCGCTCTGTCTTTCTCGATCACTATCTGCCGGCCGACGGCTTCATCGCTGCGACGCCGATCTACTGGTACGGCACGTCCGCACAGCTCAAGGCCTTTCTTGATCGCACCTTCTGCTACTACGCCGCCTCGTATCCACAGTCCGCTAAGGTCATCCAGGGCATGCAGGGAAAGCGCATTGGCCTGGTCCTGAGCTCGGAGGAGACCTTTCCGATGGTCTCCGGCGCGGTCATCTGCCAAATCCAGGAATTCTCCCGCTACACGCGGTCTACCTTCGTCGGCATCGTGCATGGCTACGGAAATTCTCGGGGCGACGTCCTGCGTGACCCGAGCGACCCAATCAAGGCGGCGCGCCGCTTTGGCAACGAGTTCTTTACGAGGCATACAAGTGACTATCAGGTCGACACGGTCCGGTCCGGCCGCATGTGGGGCTGAACTCCTAGGTCGCGCTCAGGACGGCGGTCCCCGCAGCGATGACCGCAATCGCCGCCCATTGCGTCTTGCTGACCGGCTCATGGATGATCAGCTTTGCCAGCAAGACGGTCACGACACTGAAGGCGGACGCGACAACCATGGTGATGTAAGGGGCAGCTGTGTTGGCACCCGCCAGGAACGCGAAATATCCCAACGCATCGAGGCCACCTTGCAGGCCGACGAAAGGCAACCACTCCGACGGTACCCGCAGCTTCGCCTGCTGAACGAGAAGTATGAGCGCTATGAATGCGAGGCCAGCCCAGCGGCCGATCCACATGGTCTGAAACTCACCGATCAGGGGCGTGCCCACTTGAGCCGTCAGAACGATGGCTACGTAAGCGAGGCAGGCACCGAACGCGATGAGGAGCGTCGTTCGGCTAGCTTTCGAGTGGTCCGGTCCGGCTTCGGCACTGCGTGCGATCAGTATGCCTCCAGCCAAGACTGTGACCATCGCCGCCCACTGAATTGCGCTCGGCCGCATGCCCATCAGCACGTTCACGGCCAACACCAAGGCGGGATGCGTTGCGACGATGGGCGCGACGACGGCGATCGGCCCTCTCGCCAGGCCCATATAGAGCAGGATGCACATTACCGACACGCTGACGCCGTGGATCACCGCGATCGTGCAACCGAAGGGCGACCAGACAAGCACCGCGCCACTCGCGAGCAGCCAGATGGTTGCCCCCACCGCCCCAACCAAAAGCACGACGCCATACGTCAGGGGAGCCCCGAGGGCACGCGAACTGAACCGTGCCATGAAGTCGGCTGCTCCAAGGCCCAAAGCGCTCGCCAGTCCGAAGAGGGCCGAGATCATGGGGCGTGATTGTGCCTTGGCGAGCAGCCCCAACTCATATTTGAATTGAGCGCTACTCCCGCACCGGCAAACAGAGGTGTCCTGTCATGCTCCACCCCACCCCTAACTTCTCCCGCCTTGTCGATTGGAATCTCCTGAAGACGTTCCACGAGATCGCGGAGGCCGGCGGGGTCAGTCGCGCCGGACGTGCACTGCGGCGCAAGCAGCCGGCACTTAGTCTCGCACTCAAACGACTCGAGACCGAGCTGGGCGTGACGCTGTGCCAGCGCGGACCACGTGGATTCGAGCTGACCGACGAAGGCATGCTGGTTGCCGAGACATGCCGCTCTCTGAACTCTCTGGTTCACAATGTTCCAAAGAGGCTCGGCAACCTCACCGAGGAAGTGCGAGGCAGGATTTCTATCCAGATCATATCGAGCTTGGTTTGCGAGCGCTTCGATGCAGCCATCTCGCGGTTCCACAGCCGACATCCCGACGTGGAGATCCTGATCGACATTACGACCTGGGACTCGGTTGCGGCCTCCCTTCTGCGTGACGAGATTGATATCGGCGTAGCGTCGGCGCAAACCCTGCGCTCCGATCTCAATTACGACTTCCTCTTCGATGAGGTCCACGGCGCCTATTGCGGCCCAGCCCATCCGCTTTATGGCAGGACGTTCCATGACCCTTCGGCGCTCTCGGGTCAAGCCTTCGTACTCACCGGCGCCGACGAGCCTGACCTGTTGACCGCCTATCGGACGCGCCATGGTCTCGGACTTCAGGTCGCCGGTCTATCGGAGCATCTCGACGAAGCAAAGCGACTCACGATCTTAGGCATCGGCATCTGTTTCCTTCCCGAAGCATTTGCCGCGCCCGACGTTAAGGCCGGGCGTCTCTGGCCGCTCCTTCGGCATGCTGAACAACCATGCATGCCCGTCTTCGTCATTACCAACCCACGCGCGCCGCGCAAGCTTGCGCGCCAACTGCTCCTCGCCGAGATCGGCGTATAGACGTCGATTGAAGCGTAAAATTCCATTGCCTGCCTGCACAAATTAGCCGCCTTCCGCGCAGCGCAGCATTAACTGGATCAATGCTCTCAATTGAGAATTTCGGTCTGTTGTCGCGTACGGTGGCCAAGCATTATTTCCCAAACGTTTTGGCACGCGAGGTACATTTCGACATGGTTGGAAGAAAGAAAGGCTCTGGCCACGACCACGAGCATCCTCACGTGCGCAAGCATTCGCACGGCGTTAGGCGCGAGGATACCGACGGCGCGCGGACGATGGCGACGCTGGCGCGCATCTCACAAAAGAAACAGACCGAAGATATTCGAAGGTCGTTGGAGCTCGGGCTTGAAGCTGCCGACTCGGTAATCGATCGCAATATCTCTCTATTCAGCCGCGGCCATCAGCCGGCCTTCGCCGGCATCAACACCTTCATGAAAGCACCGTACTGCGAGGACATCCGCAAGATCGGCGACTACGAGGCAGCCTTCGTTGGCGCACCATTCGATTCAGCCACGACTTACCGCCCGGGAACACGTTTTGGTCCTCAGGCCGTGCGCCGCATATCAGCACTTTATGACGGATACTGGTTTGACGGCGGCGTCGACATCTATGAAGAGCTGGACCTCTGCGATGCCGGTGACATCTTCGTGATTCCCGGCAATATCGAAAAGACCTTCGACCAGGTGACGAAGGCGGTCTCACATATCTATACGTCAGGCGTCTTCCCGATTATCTGCGGCGGCGACCACAGCCTCGGCTTCCCCAACGTTCGGGGAATCGCGCCACACATCGACGGCAATGTCGGGATCATTCACATCGACCGCCATATCGATATCCAGGAGAAGGATATGGATGAGCGGATGCACACGACGCCGTGGTTCTGGACCACTCACGAAGGGACGGCCACGACCCACCGCGACCACAGTCATATGCATGACGTCGGGCTGCCGAACTGCCATCCGAAAAACCTAGTGCAGGTCGGTATCGGCGGTTGGTACGGCAACCGGCCCGGCACCGCAGTGGCCAAACGGCGCGGCACGAGCGTTCTGACCATGCATGACGTAGACAAGCACGGTCCCCGAAAGGCCGCCGAGATCGCGCTCGAGATGGCCTGGGAAGGGTGCAAGGCCGTGTACCTGTCGTTCGACATCGACTCGATCGACCCCGGCTTCGCACCCGGCACAGGATCCCCCGAACCTGGCGGGCTTCTCCCGCGCGAGGCATTGCAGATGATCCACACCATCGCCGCGGAAGGTTTATGCGGAATGGAAGTGGTGGAGGTTTCGCCGCCCTATGACGTCAACGACAACACCGCGCAGCTTGCCTGTCGCGTCATTCTCGACGTTGTCGGCACGCTCGTGGCCCACGGCCATCTCGGCCACCGAAATAAAGTCATGTCAGAAGAAAGGCGCTAACAATGTCTCGATTTTCGAAAACCGCCCTGATCGCGGGAGCGATTGCACTCTGCGCCAGCCCGGCCTTTGCGCATCCAGGCCACGAATTTGGCCATACAGCGCTTCAGGGTTTCCTTCATCCGCTAGGCGGCATCGACCACGTCATTGCCATGATCGCCGTTGGGTTCCTGGCGTTCTGCCTGGGCGGTCGCACGATCTGGACAGTCCCCCTCGCCTTCGTCCTCATGATGGCGGTCGGCGCGGTGCTTGGCGCGACCGGTTTGGGACTCCCCGGGGTAGAGCAAGGAATTGCAGCTTCGGTGCTGGTCTTGGGGATGTTGATCGTAGTGGCAACCCGCTTGTCACTGATTTTTGCCACCGTACTGGTTGGCGCATTCGCGGTCTTTCACGGCACAGCACACGGATTGGAAGGTGCCACAACGGGCATCGTGCCGACCTCCTATTTCTTAGGATTTCTGCTCGCAACCGTTATGCTGCACTGCGCTGGCATCGCTCTGGGCGCTGCCTTTGCCGCCATAGAAAACAGGAACCTGGTCCGGCGTGCGGCAGGTACCGCGGTAGGCCTTACGGGACTCATGATGATCGTTGGCTAGAAGGCGAGACAACGCGCCTCAAGGGAGTTGCGTGGCGGAAGCAATTGGCCACTCCGCTACGGGTATCCCATCTAGCAAACGGCGCTTGCGGCCTTGCTTTGGTCAGTGGCGGCAACTGACGCGCGATTAGAGTGCTGGCCAATTGTAGGGGGTACGAGCGATGCCAAAGCAATCTCCGATCAATCTGATCGTCTTGCAGCATGCCACCGTCGAGCATCCAGGGATTTTCAGCAACTTCTTCGGTGAGGATGGTTTCCAAGTTCACACCGTCGAACTCGATAAGGGCGAGAACATCCCCGACCTTGATCCATTCGACGTCATGCTCGTCATGGGCGGACCTCAGGACGTGTGGCAGGAAGACCAATATCCTTGGCTTCGTACCGAAAAGGAGGCGATCAGAAAGTTTGTGATGGAAATGCAACGCCCCTACCTCGGAATTTGCCTCGGCCATCAATTGCTTGCTGATGCGCTTGGCGGCCGGGTCGCCCCCGGAAAGTCTCCTGAGGTTGGAGTCATGCCGGTGTCAAAGACTAAAGAAGGCGAAGCCGATCATGTTGTTGGAAACCTTTCCAATCCGCTTCAGGTGTTGCAGTGGCACGGCGCTGAGGTCGCCGAACTTCCAGCCGGAGGTACCGCTCTTGCCAGTTCGGACGCGTGCAAAATTCAGGTTGTTGCCCGCCTTGGCGGTGAAATTCGACAGCGTGAGGGTTTGGTTCTGGTAGGTGGCGTTGCCGCTCAGAAACTTGTCGCCCGATTTCGCCGTGAACTGGCTGAGCGTGAAGATATCGTCTTTATATGACGCGGTGCCGGCAACGCTCGCTTGCTCGCTGAGATGAGGCGGCGCCTCGACGGCGAGAGAGATTTTGGCCGGCGTGCCGTTGAGGAAGGGGCCGAAACCGCCGATCGAGCCGGCCGCCTTCACGGGCTTGCCGTCATAGGCGGCCTTCATGTCGAAGGCGAGCGGCCCGTCGAAAGATGGCAGCGAGGCCGTGAGGTTCAATTGCTCGATGCGCTTGCCAGGCGCGTTGGCGGCAGGCGGCAGGATCACCGTGCCATTCTTGATGACCAGTTTGTCGAGGGTGAGATTTTGCAAGGCTGCGGCGGCAGACCGTCCGCTCGGTCCCGCCTGACCGGCCGTTCCGGCTCCATCCCCAGCCCCAACCCCTTGTCCCTGCACTAGCGTGGTCCGCGCCGGCACGGCGATGACGGGATCGACCAGGGTGACTTCGGTGAGCTGCACCTTGCCGCCCCACAGCGCCGACCAGACGAGGCCGAAACGGAGCTTTTTGGCTTTCGCGATCTCGGTGCCCGGCGCGCCGCCTTGCGACACGCCGACATCCTCGGCCACGAGATCGAGGGAAGGGAAAAGCGAGAATTTGACCGGTCCATCGACCCGCAGACGATAGCCCGTGGCGCTCTCGACTTGCGCCAGCAGCTGGTCGCGCACCCCGTCGGTAGAAATGAGCAGCGGCCCGAAGAAGAAAATGGCCGCGGCAATAATGACGATGGCGGTAAAGACCGAGAAAATCAGGCGCAAGCGTTGCCCTCCCGCAATTTCGCTGCTCGGCGATTCAAGGCCTTAAACCCTAGCCCTGAAATAAGGATAAAGTCGGGTCATCCAACCAAGGCCGGCGGCCTTGACCGACCTTTACGCCATCGTCGACGCCATAAACGCGCGCTGCCTAACGATATTGCTCGGGAGCGTAGGCGCCGCAGGCTCCCTTCAGCCGCACGTCGCCACCGAACCGGTAGCAGAGGTTCACCTTGGTCAAAGGATCGTTGCGGACCTGTTCGTCAGTTACTCTCACGCCGTAACTACGCGCCACGGCGGCGATCTGCCCCTCCTGGCAATAGGGCGTGGCGATCAGCCCGTATTTGGTCACCTGATAATTGCCTTTGCATTGAATGCGCGCTTCCGCCGGCTGCGACGCGACAGCCAGCAGGAATGCGGCGCCAATACCGGCGACCGCGTTCATTGGGTGCATGGTGCGTCTCCCTTGAACGAGTTCCGGCCAATTTTAGCCCAAGAGCTTCGCCCCAGAAATAGGCCGCAAGTGCTGCCGGTAATTTGGAACTACTCGGCCTTCGGGGGGCCGTCGTCCTCGGCCGCGACGATAATGGTGCCTTTCACGCCGCGCGCTTCCATGCCGCGCGGGCCGAACTCGTAGGTTCCCGGTCGAATGGCCACGAAAAATACTTCGAGCTCGCCCTCATCCTCGAATTCGAGCTCGTCGATCATGCCCGTCTTGACCTCGATTTCGCCGATCTCGACCTTGCGGATCCAGACATTGCGGAAGAATGCCGGAGCGATGAAGGCGTATTCGAAATCGGTCGCCGCTTTGATCTTCCAGCGATAGCCCTGGCCGACCTTGAGGCGGTATTCCCGCGGCTCCATGTAGAAGCTGTTGTCCTCTGAACCGAGAACGAGTGGCTCGAGCCGCTCGAGCCGATGAACCGAAGGATCGAACAGGACCTGGGCCTTGAGAACACCAGCCGAGACGATGAGGCCCAAAAGGCCAAGGGCAGCAAGGGTGACGAATTTGCGCATTACGATTGTCTTCTCCGTTTGGGTGACGAAACTCCTCCCGAGGTCGAGACTATAGGCCATGAGCCCCTGCCGTGCCAAAGGCAAGAGGACTTAGCTATTAGCACGCTGGCTTGCCAAAAAAATTGACTCGGGTCATTCCTCCGTTTTACGACCGTAAACGTCGTCGAATCTAACGATATCGTCTTCACCGAGATAAGTGCCCGATTGGATCTCGATCAGATAGGCTGGAACTTCGCCAAGATTGGCGATCCGGTGGCGGCTTCCGATCGGAATGTAAGTCGACTGATTTTCTGACAGGATTGCGGTGTTGTCGTCCTTGGTGACGTGAAGGCTGCCGCTCACCACGACCCAATGTTCCGATCGATGGTTGTGGATTTGCAGCGACAGGATGCCGCCTGGCTTCACCATGATGCGCTTGACCTGGTAACGGTCACCCCGGTTCAGCGTCTGATACCAGCCCCAGGGACGGTAGACGCGGTTGTGATGAAGCGCATAAGTCTTGCCGCTCGTCTTGGCACGTTCGATGATCTCCTTGACTGCTTCGACGTCGGTCTTGGACGCGACGAGCACTGCATCCTCAGTGGTGACCACGACAACATTTTCGAGGCCTATGACGGCGACACATCCATGGTCGCTATAGACGTAGCTATCCGTCGTGTTGGCAAACAGCACCTGATCCTTTTCGTTGCCCTGGGTGACGTTGCCGGCCTCGTTCTTTTCCATTCGATTCCACACGGACGACCATGAGCCGAGATCGCTCCAGGCCGTGCCGAGGGGAATACAACGGATATTGGCAGCCTTCTCGGCGACGGCGTAGTCCAGCGAGATGGCCGGCGCCCGCGTATAAGCTTCACCCAGTCGCAAAAAATCGAGATCCTTTACCGCATCAGCGAGCGCCTGGCCGCAGACCGCTAAAATCTCCGGTGCGTGCAATTCGATCAGCTTCAGCATCGCGGCGGCGCTGAACAGAAAGATGCCGGCGTTCCAATAGAACCGGCCGCTGTCTACATACTTTTCGGCGTCCTGACGCGACGGTTTTTCGACGAAGCGGCGCACGGTGAGCGCCGCAGCGTTTGACTTCCCCACCTCGATATAACCATAGCCGATATGTGGGCTATCGGGCTCGACGCCGAAGGTTACCAGGGCGCCGTCTTGTGCTGCGTCAGTGCCGGCAGTCACGGCCCGAGAAAAGCTGGCAGCGTCGGCGATGACGTGATCTGAAGGCGCTAAGAGGACGAGCGAGTCGGCATCTTCCTGCGCCGCCATCAGCGCCGCCACGCAGGCTGCCGGCGCGGTATTGCGTCCGACCGGCTCGAGTATGATCGTCGCGCTAGGCGCGCTGATTTCTTGGAGCTGATCAGCGATGATGAAACGATGCTGCTGGTTCGACAGCACATTTAGCGGACCGAAGGTCTCGCCTATGAGCCTGCGGCACGTTTGTTGGAAGAGTGTCTCCTCTCCAATTATTTTGTGGAACTGCTTGGGGAAGGCTTCTCGGGATAGCGGCCACAGTCTGGTGCCCGCGCCGCCGCAAAGAACAAAAGGCGAGACTTTACGCATCACTTTCCCATTTCTTCGCAGGCGCCGGATTGCCTATGGCCCCATAGTCATAGCGGCTCAAAAACGGCCAGCAAAGACTCCCCACCAGCCATCGATAACCCTTTGGCATGGCGGTTTTCCACACAATATCTTCCTTCAGGTCCGATACCGACACCTGCTTGAAGCGCATTCTGTTGCCGTAAAGCTGGTGGCGGTTGTTGTGCGGCTCGTTGCTGTCGGCAGGCGAAGAGAGACCAACCCTCCGGTATATCTCCTCGATCACTTGCCGGGGCGCGCCTGCGAGGTCTTCGTAGCGGACTCTTAGATAGTTGTTGGGATAGCGCCAGCCGAACAACTCGCAAGCGAGATTTGCGGCGTTCCACCCGAAGGCTGCGCGGAGCGTCGCGGTCGTCGCGGAATCATAGCGGCCCTGCTTGGGGCGCCACCGCGTCCTTATCGCCGACCAAGAAACGCCGCGAGGATCGCGCACGATATGCACGAGGAGAAAGTCGGCTCCGAGCTTTCGCCGAAGTCGGATTGGGATGAATGTGGACCGCCAGGCCGTCTTCGAGGAATCGACCATAACGGAATAGTCCCTCGAGACATGATCAAGCAAAGCCAGCGTGAGTTGTTCATGGCTCCAGCCTTTCAAATCTTTCTCCGTATGCTGAAATGGGCTCCACACCGGGCAGTCCTGCATACGTTGCCTGCATGTGCATATTTTGCGGCGGCCGAAGCGTCTCAGATGACGCTCGACCTCGCCACAGGCGACGACCTCGGGATGCGTGGCCAGGAGATACTCAAGCAGGGTCGATCCGCTACGGCCGTAGCCCCCGATATAAATGAGCTTGGTCAAAGTTGTGCCTGTGTGGTGCAGCCTCTAGGCCTCAGGCAGAAAGAATACGTTGTTGACGTAGCCAGCGTGTCGATCGCCAGCAAGCCGCCGCGCCAAGCGTTCGTCATCTTGTAAAGGGCGAAGGCCCTCCGCATCGATCGATGTAAGGTTTCGGGTATCGATGAGCGCGCGCGGCACATAACGTCTCCGTTCGAGCCACTCGAATATTTCGGCGACCTGCGAACCATGTCGGTACTCAAGCTCGAGTAGCAACACCGGCCGATGTGCCGCAAGCATACCTTCGCCGCCGCGCAATATCGCGAACTCATGACCTTCGGCATCGATATTGACAAACCCGATCCGGTCAGAAGACGGCTCCTGCGCAAGCAAAACCCGGTCGAGGGTGACTGTTTCGACCGTATATGTCACACAATTTGCCGCCTCAGGGCCGGCGTCAAGGCGGTTCGCCCTTTCGAGCCTGCCCAGAGCATGGCTGATCGTACCATCGGAAACTGGCACGCGCAGCGTTGTTCGGCCGGCATGATCGGAAACCGCTTTGGCAACGATCTCGCAGTTACGCGGCATGACCTTGGCCAGATGCGCGGCACATTCGGGGTTCGCCTCGAAAGCAATGACTTTTCGCGAGTGGCGGGCCAATACGGATGCGAACAGTCCGACATTGGCTCCGACATCGACGGCGACCTTGTGGGGAGAGAGGAACTGCCGCGCGGCTACCATCTCCCATTCATGCGGCCACAGCATGGTATGGCGGATCACGCGATAAGCGTGAACCACCTTTGGTGGCAGCGCCTGTCTGACCACTTCTCGCAAATTCACCATCATAGGCACAAAATCTTGTTGAAGCCGGTTACCACGCTCTCTGGAGACGTCTGGACGCAGCTTGTGGTGGATGCTTACTACCCGGTATGAAAGCTCTTGTCGTCGGCTGTCGCGACCTGATTCACCCTCTCAATCATGACTAGACCACTCGATTTCATCATTTTCGGCGTCCCCCGCAGTGGCACCAAGGGGCTGGTGCGCGCCCTAAACCTGCATCCGCAGGTCTATTGCGCCATGGAGCGCTTTCATTTCAGCACCGACCATTCGGATCTCGTTTTTCCGGATTCCTTTATCGATACGCGCACGATCCGCGACCGCAACACTATCGCGAAGATCAAGACCATCCGCAAACAACTGTCCAAGTGGGGCGAGATCGAGCATGTCGGCAACAAGCTCCCCAGATATTATTTCGCGCTCGATCGCATCAATCGGGAATGTCCTCGGCTTAAGAATATATGGATATACCGCAGCCCGTACGGATTCATGCCGTCCTGGAACCGCCGGGAAAAGCAAAAGCGCAAGGGTCAATGGCCGGCAGGCCAGATCGGACTGTTCGGCTTGCTCGAATTGCTGGTCTGCATCGAGAACTGCCTGAACTTGCCGAAGGACATTTTTCTTTTCCCGTATGAGCAGGGGCTTGGCCAGTCCGATGATATCGTTCGCCAAGCGCTCGCCTTTCTCGGGGCCAAGCCGAGCCTTTATGACGGGGAGACTTTCGAGGCCACACAGCGCCGCAAGAAGTCTAAGCGCGACCGCCTTGAGCAAGACACTTCGCGCCGGAGACTTCCATTAAAAGATTACGAGGAGGAACTCCTCGACACACTGCAGATGCGCGACCTTGACCGCATCATGCTGCAGGGCCGCGGCGTCATGGTTTCCGAGCTCGCACCGGCACTCGAGGATTTTCTTCGCCGCATCGCCCCCGTGTTACCCGAGGCTCTCGATCGCGCCTTCGCGGCTTGCAACAATGCTGCTCTCTCCTCCTATGGTCACGAATATTGCCACCGTTATCGCGGCGAGCTGATAGGTCTTTGCCAGCTTACCGCCGGCTCAAAAGCTCTCGCCGGGTTCCAGCATTTCGGCATCTATGAGCAATTGAGATCCCTCTATGTGCAAAGATGGCGGTTGAAGCGCCAGCTTGCCTCGGTGAGGCTCTCGAGATCTGGTTGAACGAGCGTCATGATCGATGTGCGCAAGGCTAAACGGATCGAATTTACCGCTGAAGATTTGCGCCGGCGCGCGACGGGTCTCTTGCTTCCTGTCGATGGCGCCACAAGGGCGTTGCATCTTCAGACGGCCGAGATCGCATCCCCTGCCGCGCGCGCCGCAGCCGTCCTGGTCCCCGTCATCGATCGCAAGCCAGAGGCTACGTTATTAATCACACTTCGCACCGAACGGCTTGCGGTTCATGCCGGTCAGATTGCTTTTCCCGGCGGAAAGGTCGAAGAGACAGATTTGACACCGGCCGAGACCGCGTTGCGTGAAGCAGAAGAAGAAATCGGTCTCGCGCGCAGCTTCGTCGATCTCGTCGGATTTCTCGATTGCTACCGTACCAATAAGGGCTTTTGCATAGCGCCAGCAATCGGTGTGGTGAGGCCGGATTTCGGTCTCAAGCTCGATCCCCGCGAAGTTGCCGAGACTTTCGAGGTGCCTTTTCGCTTCTTTATGTCCCCCGAGAATCACGAATTCCACAAGCGGGAGATCGATGGCGAACGTCGCGACTATTACGCCATGCCGTACCAAGGGCGGCACATCTGGGGGGTAACGGCGGGGATCATCCGTGCGCTCTACGAGCGGCTATATTTGATGCCGGGGCTCACATCACCGCGAAACTATCCTTGAAGAAATAGCGATAGTTCGACCAGCGATAAAACTCGGCGGCAGCCCGAGCACTCACGTCGCGGGGAAAGGTGCGCGAGTAGCCGAATTGCTCCATGATGTCGCCGAGATGAAACTCGATGACCTGGGCTTCTCGGTCGGAAATGCGCTCGCGCCAACGGCCGACATTTCGCGCGGTGACCGCGAAGAACTGCTGGTCGTCGTAATTGTTGCCGGAGGTTGGCTGCCCCAGAATGCTCGGCCTTAAGAGATCAGTTGTAAACGGAATGCCGAGGAACGCGGCAACTTTGTTCATGCTGTCGTCAGGATTTTGCGCCAGCTCTTCAAAGCTCAGCATCATGAAATGATCCGATCCGAGCGCTTGCATGTTCGGCTCGATCAGGCGCATGCCGAGGCCAACCCGATGCAGCAGACTTGCTAGGATGTGGTTTTCGTTTTCATCGAACAGGCGGTAGTGCTTTTCGATCCCCGCATAGAGAGCCGCATAGTTGTCGCGCGGATCGCGCACCACTTGGATGAATTTAGCTCTTGGGAACATCTCGGCCAGCATTTGGGCATAGATCTCGAGGCTAGTCTCCTTGATCACCACGATGGGCGCCTGCTCGACCGGCAACGCCATAACCGCGCGGTAGGAGTCGATAATCTGACGGATGATAGCGTCGATACGCGTAAGCGCATCTTGGTTGAGATGCGCAAAGAAATGCTCTCGTATCCGCTCCACGGGCAAACGGTCACCGAGCTTGTGCTTGTCACGTAGTCGGCTCAGGGAGACACCGAAAATGACGCGATCGAGACGATCCAGCCTCTGCGCGGTGGTGAAATCTCCAGCGGTATAGACGGGAAAATAGCCATACAGCACTGCGATATCGGTCGGGAATACGCAGCAATGCTCGTTATGGTCGAACAGGTTTAGAAACATGGTAGTCCCGCATTTGCGGTGACCACCAAGGAACACAAACTGCTCACCACCCATCTTCAAGCCCGCCACGGTGCAAAGTCCAGCACTTGGGCCACCGTAAAGACGATTTCGACCATGCCTTCGTGCCTCCAGAAGCCGGCTACGCGAGTTCGACAGCCGAGATATGACGTCCTTGGAGCATCGGCTGTCTAGACGCTCATCTGGCTGAGAGACTGCTGAAAGGCTCGGACCAGGCGCTAGCTTGCGAAGACTTGGCGTTCCGGTTAAATCCCCCCGTCAGCCCTGTCAATGGAACACATATAAGGTATTGCCGCCGCTGCCTCATGCTACTTACTAGGCCTCACATAGCGGTCGAATTCCGGAGGCATTAGCTATTCCTTTGAGGGTGACGATAAAGATTCTGCCGGCAACAGCACCGAATTAGACGGAACGGGCGATTTCATGAGCGGCGATGCCGATCGAACTGCCGAAGCGGAACTCCTCGAACATTACTTCGACCGCCTCTGGCCCATCCTGCGCAGCATCACCGGGGACGGCGTGCGGGAGACACACTCTATTTTGGGTGAGCTTCAACCACTTCAACGCTACGAGTTTCCCACAGGTACCCAGGTTCTGGACTGGATAGTGCCGCCCGAATGGCGCGTTCGAGAAGCCTATGTCATCCGCCCCGACGGGACCCGTATCCTCGACGTACATTCGAACAATCTGCATCTCCTTAACTACTCAATCCCATTCACGGGCGAAATTAGCCGGGAGGAGTTGGAAGCGCACCTGTTCAGCTATCCCGAGTATCCCGACGTCATTCCCTATCAAACCTGCTATTACAAGAGCGATTGGGGATTCTGTATTCCGCATTCACAGCGGCTCGCCTTACCAGAAGGGAAGTACCGGGTTGTAATCGACACAGAACTTTTCGACGGCGCGCTCACGGTCTCGGATCTCGTTCTACCCGGAGCCTCGGATCGGCAAGTTTTGTTCAGCACCTATACGTGCCATCCATCCCTCGCGATAAACGAGCTTTCCGGGCCGCTTGTTACAGCATTCCTTGCACTCCGGATTGCCGCTTGGCCAAAGCGGCGTTTGACATATCGCTTCGTCTTCACGGCCGAGACCATTGGGGCGATATGCTATCTGTCCAAGTTCGGTCAGGAATTAGTCGATAAGCTTGACGCCGGCTATGTCGTGACCTGCGTCGGCGACGATGCTCAGTTCACGTTAAAGCGTTCAAAGCGCGGCGATACGGTCGCGGATCGCGCGGCTGAGTATGCCTTGAAGCGAGCCAGCGTCCCGCACCGAACCATCGACTTTCGTCCATCAGGAAGTGACGAGCGTCAATTTTGCTCACTCGGATTCAATTTGCCGGTGGCTTCGATAATGCGTACTGTCTACGGCGAATATCCTCAATACCATAGTTCCGCCGACAATAAATCACTGATGGATTTCGGTGCGATGACCCGCACGCTCGACCTCTATGAGAGTGTCGCAAAGGTAATCGACCTGAACGCCGTCATTCGGAACAAGATCATACACGGCGAACCTCAATTCAGTCGCCGCGGCAACCTATATCCCGCCGTAAGCTTGCGCTGGCCGAGCGATTATTCGCATGCATTAAAATGGCTCGTACATTTCGCAGACGGGAAGTCGGATTTGCTCAGCATCGCACAGCGAAGCGGGCAGGATCTCGATCTGTTGGCCGAAGTTGCTGACCGCGCCATCGAGCTGGACGTCTTCGAATCTGTCGGCTGAATTGACAGCCTGCGGCATCTCGGCGAGGGACCCTAATGCATGCTTGACCTAGATCGCAAACTACGCGAAGAGAATTCGCGTTTGGTACAAACATTTTTATAGGACATTCAATGGATAAGCAGGATATCCGAGACATTCCCTTCGGCCGCCCGCTTATCGGCGAGCCAGAGTTCAAGGCCGTCGAAGAGGTTCTGCAAAGCGGCATTCTAGTGCACGGGCCGCGCGCGAAGGTATTTGAAACCGACTTCGCCGCCTTCACCAAGGCCGAGCACGCGATCAGCGTCGCCTCCTGCACCGCCGGTATGCATCTTGTTTATTACGCGCTCGGTTTGAAGCCCGGCGACGAGGTGATCGTGCCGGCGCAGACCCATACCGCTACGGCGCATGCTGTCGGTTTCACTGGCGCTACTCCGATCTTCGTCGATGCCGAGGCGGCAACCGGAAATATTCACCTTGACGCCATAGAGGCAGCGATCAACGAGCGTACGCGCGCGATCGCCGTGGTTCACTTTCTCGGCTATCCGGTGCGCATGGATAGCGTGCGGGCGATCGCCGACCGTCATGGCCTGTTCGTCATGGAGGATGCGGCGCTTGCCGTCGGCACCTACTACAAAGGCAAACACGCCGGGACCCTGGGTGATGCAGGCTGTTTCTCCTTCTATCCTGTCAAACACATGACGACGGCGGAAGGCGGAATGATTTTGACCAACAATGGCGACTTGGCGGAGAGACTGCAGCGCCTGAAAGCTTTCGGCCTCGATCGCACCTTCGATCAGCGCACACAGCCCGGCATCTATGACGTGGTCGATCTCGGCTTTAACTTTCGCATGAACGAGATTGAGGCCGCGCTTGGCATCGAGCAACTAAAGCGCATGCCCGGTGTTCTCGCATCTCGCCATGAGAACTACGACGTGCTGGCCGCAGAGCTGGCCGATATGGCGGAAGTGACGATCTTCCCCGAGCCCGCCGGCAAAAAGGATGCCGATTGCGTCAACAGTTGCTATTGCCTTTCGGCCGTTCTCGATCAGAAGCTCGTCGACAAGCGCGCCGACATCGTGAATGCGCTCAGGGCGAAGGGCGTCGGCAGCAGCGTCTATTATCCCATGCCGGTCCCATTATTGACGTTTTATCGCCAGAAATACGGTTTTTCTGACGAACAGTTTCCCGTTGCGCTGTGGATCAGCCGGGGCGCAATATCGCTGCCGGTTGGAGCACATCTCACTCCCGACGACATGCGTTATGTCGCCCGTGCTTTCAAGCAAGCCGTCTCGGAGGTTGTTTAGTCATGTCGAGTATTGAAGGTCGGCGCATTCTACTAATCGGCGGCGCAGGATTTATCGGTCACAATCTGGCTATCCGCTTGAATGAGCTCGGCGCTCGTGTGGAGATTGTCGACGGCCTCCAAGTCAACAATCTGTCTTCCTTCCTGGCGACGACGGAGCCGGACGCGAACCGCGCTCTGTACATTGCCTTCATCCATGAGCGTCTACGCCTGCTTCAAGAGAGGGGCGTAAACGTGCATGTCCAGGATGCGCGCGACTACCACGGTCTCACGAAGATCATGCGGACTTTTGAACCTGAGACCGTGGTGCATTTGGCCGCTATTGCCCATGCCAACAAGGCGAACAAGGATCCGTTCTCTACGTTCGACCATTCCAGCCGTACGCTGGAAAACGCGCTGGATGCATCCCGCTCGCGCAAGCCACATTTCATCTATTTCTCCTCCTCGATGGTATATGGCAATTTCAAAGAGGATGCAGTCACCGAAGATACGGAATGCAATCCCATCGGGATATATGGCGCGCTGAAGTTTGGCGGTGAAAAACTCGTCATTGCCTATAACCAGGTTTTCGGCCTGCCCTTTACCATCGTCCGTCCTTCCGCCCTTTACGGCGAACGTTGTGTCAGCCGCCGTGTCATACAGGTCTTCATCGAGAAAGCGCTGCGCAAGCAGCCGATCACAGTCTATGGCAATGGTAGCGATAAACTCGACTTCACCTACATAGACGACCTTGTGCAGGGAGTGGTACGCGTGGTCGGCGATGAGCGCGCGCAGGGCCAAACATTCAATCTGACTTACGGTAATGCACGGTCTTTGATGGACGTCGTGAATATACTCGATGGTATGTTTCCAAATCTCTGTATCGAGTCGGAGGAGCGCGACCATCTGATGCCCGAGCGCGGCACACTATCGATAGGCAAGGCTCGGCAAATTATCGCATATCAGCCTGATTATCCTCTCGAGCGCGCCGTGCCGAAGTATGTCGAATGGTATCAGAGATTGGTGACGAGCCAGCCGGAGCTACTCGGCGACTAAGCTCAGGGTGAATGGACCAGATCGTCGTTTTTCTGGATGGTGCGCGCGGCGAGTCGGTGCTTGAAGCGTTGCTCCAGGCCCGGCACGGCGTGGCCGCCGTGGTCAGCCGAACGGATAAACTTTCAGAGAAAAGTCGACATCTCGTTCAAACTCACGGCGTGCCGTATCTGGTCCGTCCGGACGTTAACGCTGCGGCCGCCATTGCGGAGCTAGCAGGCTACCGCGCCAAGCTCTTCCTTGTTGCCGGTTTCGCGACACTTTTCACTGAAGAGCTCTTCGCCTTACCCGAGCATGGCACCATAAATCTTCATGGCGGAAAGCTGCCAAAGTATCGTGGTGGTTCGCCGCTCAATTGGCAAATCATCAATGGAGAGACCGAGGCGGGCATCAGCGTTTTGCAGCTGGACGCCGGCATCGATACAGGACCGGTGCTAGCGGAGGGGGCCATTCCTATCGGCCCGCACGACACCATCGCTGACCTGCACCGGAATGCCAACGCAATGTTCCCCACGCTTGTCCTGCAATGTCTGGAAGAGCTGGAAGCGGGGAGGCTAGTTCCAAAAGTCCAGGACGAAACTGGCGCCGAATATTGGCACCAGCGTAATGATGACGATGGCCGGTTAAATTTCCAGATCTTGTCCGCTGTTGAGGCCGATCGGTACATACGCGCGCTCACGCGTCCATACCCGGGTGCCTGGTCCCTTTACAGGGGGACACGAGTGCGCTTATTTGCCGCTGATTTCTCACCTTTCCGGCTTAAAGGGGCACCCGGTCGCATCGTGTATTTGCAGGGAGACGGACCCTTCGTTATATGCCGTGACGGAGCGCTCCGAATTACGCGATACGAGATTGAGAGCGACAGGACTGAACGGCTGAGGCATGGCGAGCGCCTCGCTTGAGGACATCGGTAAGGCATGCAGATCGGCCCTTTGGATACCAGCAAGGACATCGTGGTAATTGCCGAAATCGGCAACAATCACGAGGGCGACGCGAAGCTTGCTGAGGAAATGGTCATCCAAGCGGCCGCGGCGGGAGCCCACGCTGTAAAGTTTCAATCGATCGATCCACGCCTGCTTATCGCGCCAGATCAGCCGGAGAGAATTGCCCAACTCGATCGCTTCAAGCTCTCACAGGAGAGCATGTCTAGACTTGCCGCGGTCGCACATGCTGAAGGACTCGAATTCTTGTCGACGCCCTTCTATCTGGATGCCGTGAATGAACTCGACCCACTGGTGCCCGCCTTCAAGATCGCGAGTGGCGATAATGATTTCATACCGCTGCTCGAAAAGATCGCGCGGACCGGGAAGCCCATAATCATGTCCTGCGGAATGGTCGACCTTGAAACGATCGCTTGTAGCGGAAGATACATTCGAAATGTCTGGCAGGAGATCCAAAAGCCTTCAGAGATCGCTCTGCTGCACTGCGTCTCGAGCTATCCAACTCCCATCGAGGAAGCGAATCTACGAGCGATCCAAACCCTTGCCCCCTTGGCGGACGTTGTTGGCTATTCTGATCACACGCTCGGAATCGAGGCGGCGGTCGCCGCTGCGGCTGTGGGCGCGCGCATTATCGAAAAGCACTTCACCCTCGATAAGAACCAATCGGATTTCCGCGACCACCAGTTATCTGCCGATCCCACCGAATTAAAAACGCTGTGCGAGCAAGTTAAACGCGTCAATGTCATGCTCGGAGATGGGAAGAAGAGCCAAATGCCCTGTGAGGTCAGCATTACGCCGGTAATTCGGCGTAGCATTGCAGCCGCTCACAACCTATCGAAAGGGGCGACCGTGCAGTGGGAAGATTTAGGGTGGCTGCGGCCTGGCGATGGCCTTCCGCCCGGGCAAGAGGCGCGGCTGCTTGGCCGCACTCTGCTTCGAAATGTAGCCGCCGGCCAGCGGATCATGCCAGAAGATTGCGAGGCTTAGTCTGATGAGTGACAATTCGGACCAAACAGGCGCCAGTTCAGGAACCGGCGGGAAAAAGACGGCCTATTACCGGCCGATACCGGAGCTTAGCCCCTACGCGGGCCACAAGCGTTACGAGACCCGGAAAGAAGTCCATAAATTTTATCTCGCCAAGATCCGGGAGCTCACTGACACCGATGCGCCGTTGCGCGTTCTCGACGTGGGATGTGGCAATGGTGAATTACTCTATGTCCTGAAATCGGAAATCCCTGCCTGGAGCTATAAGGGGGTGGACGCCACGTCCGCCTTCGTGGAGGCCGCTAAAACATTCCCAGGCCTGGCTGGAGTCGAATTCGAAGTTTGCGACATCGAGTCGGCACAAGGGCAGTACGACTTGGTGCTCTGCACCGGTGTCCTTCAGATCTTCCCGCAAGTAGAGACCCCCTTAGGCAAGCTTGTGGAGTTGACGAAGAAGGGCGGCTGGATTTTTTGTGATGGACTATTTAACAAATGGGACGTGGAAGTTCGCATGGAATATTGCGACAATTCGAACGACGTCGCCAGGGGGCTCTGGCGCGTTGATTGGAATCAACATTCGCGCAAGACCGTGTCGGCATTTCTCAAAGACTGGGTCGCGAATTTCAAATTCCTCGATATCGAAATGGACCTGGACCTGGCTCCCAACCCCAATATCCATACGAACCAGTTCACGTTCCGCAACGCTGAGGGAAGGAATATCATCACCAACGGAACGAATGTCCTGCTCAACAAGACCATGCTTATAATTGAGCGGTAGCGCCAGCGGATCTCAGCCGAGCGAGGCCGGAGGATTCCTTCTTTGCAGTTCTTGGCATTTTTGTTCGGATGGTGGGTCTATCGCCCTTATAGCCGTCTCGTGGCGTTTGTCATGCGGGCGAAGGGCATCAAAGTAGGCCGCAATTTCTACATTCAGGGTGTGCCGTATTTAAAAATCCAAGGCCGTCCGCAGGACATTCAAATTGGTTCTGACGTCTCGATCATGGGCGGGGTCGATATCCGTAACCGGGAACAAGGCCGCGTTATCATTGGCGATGGTGTGAAGCTCGACACCTCTTGCCGGCTTATAGCTGCTAACAACGCTGTCCTGGAAATCGGGCCGGGGTGCCGCATCGGAGCCTATACCATCATTAATTGCGGCGAGGACATCACCATCGGTGGCGATACGATGATGGCCGGGTTCTGCTACATCCAAAGTTCCAACCACGGAACCCGGAAAGGCATCCTTATTAAGGACCAACCCCACACCTACGGAAAAATCTCCATTGGCAGGGATGTCTGGCTCGGAGGCCATGTCACAGTCCTTGCAAGTGTCACCATCGGTGATGGCGCTATCGTCGGAGCGAAGTCCGTCGTAACCAAGGACCTTCCTGAAAATTCGATCTGCGCGGGGATCCCCGCCAAGATGGTAAAGGTGCGCGAATGAGTTCGCCGACGGCGTGTTCTATTCTATTCTTGCGCAAATTTTATCGACGGATGGGTGCCCGTTTTGCAGATATTGCTTAATTGCCACTTCCGAGAGAACCGGTGGCCCCATATCTTTGCGTTTGGACGAAATCCAACCAAATGGATACTCGATTAGAGTCTGGGTGCGATAGAATTCGAACACCATCCCGGCGCGCAGGGTTAGTTGTTCGCTGATGTGGATACGCTTGTCCGAGTGGCGCACCATGTCCTCATAATCGGCACGATCCTTCAGCATTGGAAGATCCAGAACATGATCAACCATCGAGTATGGAGCGCAGACGACCACGGGCACACCCATAAGGGACAGCTCGGTCGCGATGGAGCCGCGCCAAACGATTCCAAAGTCCAAATGCGGCGTTAGATCCCGATTGTTAAGCCAATGGTGACCGAGCAAGTAGACATTCTTGGCAGCTGGACCCTTCAGCATTTCGACGAAGAATTCATTTGGACGCCCAAACTGCTGAAAGTCGGCCTCGCTTGGATGCGGCTTCACGAGCAGTAGAACATCTGTGTCATTCAGAGTCTCTACCGTGTGATTGTACCAATCCTGCAAATCCTCGTGCGCCGGCCCTTTGTCCGGCCAGGGATGGCCGAAATCGAACGGTATGCAGCCGTAAAGGCAGGCGACCTTTCCGCCCCGGGCCTTATGCTGGCGAATCCTCTCAAGCGTGACTTCGCCTTCGACAGTGGGCTTGCCGTGTCCCGAACGATCTTGGTTTGCCCATTCTTTCGCTTTTTCGATCGTTGAGGGATCTTTGCCATTGCGCTTGAGCCACTCCTCGAAGAGGTCGCCTCTTAGGGCGCCGGCAGAGTACAGATCGTGGCGCGTTACGTTTTGAACATCTATTGCGCGAACAAATCCCGAGCGGCCGGAGCGGAAATACTTTTCGTAAGCCTGACGCATTTCCACGAATTCAATTCCGTGGTGGCGTCCACGTTCATGGCAATAGACCTTGAAGACACCCGTGGTTGGATAGTTTGGCTCGAAGCCGCTAAATCGAACCGGGATGCCGAGTGGCGCGAGTAGTTCCTCTGCCTCCCAGCAAATCTCAAGGGCGGCGTCACAGCTCCCGAGTAAGATGCTCAAACGACTCAAGACCGCCGGATCCTGCACATCCACTGAATAGCGGCGAAACTCCTTACCCAGCCTGTTAGCGATTATTGGATAGAAATTGATCCCCCCCGCTGCACAAATGCGATGCTGCCAATCAACCTCCCAGTCAAAGCGTAAACCATTGAGTCTATCGCGGTGATAAAAGGCTCGCGAATCCCCGGCCGGAAGTAGAATCTCGCGGAAGTGGGCGATAGACGGATTGGTAGAGTGCCCCGGCTCAAAGGTGGGCTGGTCAAGAGGGACTATTGCCCAACCACGCTTGGCAAGTCCGTGTGCGCCAAGAACCGTCAGAGCCGCCTGCTTATAGCTGCGATGGCCGGAAAGCAGGAAGACACCCTTTGGCTCCCGCGGTTGGGGAGCATCTCTGAAAAGCAGGGAAGCGACCCTACGAAATTCTGCTTCTCGTTTCTCGAATTCAGCAAGGCTTTCCTTTTTGTTAGGAGTGTCTGTGACGCCGGCTGGCCGGTAAATCTCGCCATATTCGTTTACGTAACTTTTCTCTACCGGCTCTGGCACAGACGCTGCGTCTGGCTCCTTCTCTTTATTTTCCGGTGCGGCGTGGAAGCCCGCGTTCTGAGGCCGCCATTCCGTCCGATCCTGCTTCGCAAGGAAGGCCTCAAGCCGTTCCGCCGTTTGGGAGACCACATATTCCTTGTCACCGGCATGCGCGCTGGGCACATGCGCCACCGAAGGATGCCAGATATCTTGGAAAGTAGTCGGGTTAGCTCGCCAACGCACCCACGCTTGCCCCGTTGGCGCCATGAATAGCGTCGGCGTACCGACGGCGCCCGCCATCTCCTTGACCATGGTATGGGGTGCAATTACCAGATCCAGCTCATTGAGCAGAGCGGCATAACCTTCGAGGTCGCCCATCAGATTGACCTCTTCCCATCTATGGACGGGAATGCCATGCGTCTGCTCCAGCCAACTCAGCTCCTCCTCACAAGAATCGTATTGCAGATTGACGAAATGAACCCCACGCGCGCGGAGCACAGGCAGCATTTGTTCTATGGTGAAATAGTGTTGACTACGCTTGTAGTTCATAACGGCACTTCGCCAGGTGATGCCAACCTTGGGCTCCGGTCCGAGAGAGTCGAGTCGATTGCGCCACTTTGTGCGCGTCTCAGGGTCTGGCACAAGATAGCCCCTGTGACGCGGGAACGACTCGTGATTTTGGCGCAGATAAAGCGGGAGGTCGCCTGCCATACAGAGATAGTCGAATTGCGTGGCCAGGCAGTAGAGATCGAGGCTGAGGGCTCGGCTGAGCTTGAAGCTTTCCCGTTGCACGCTCATTTTCTTCCAATTACGGACCGTGTCCCGCATCGCAGGAATGAACGTGGCGTCCGGAAAGGACCGCTCCAGCAATGGAACGAGCCGAGGATCGGCTGAGACCGAAACATTTCGAACCTGAGAGAGCAAATCCGGATAGCAGGATGCATATCGGATTTCATCGCCGATGCCCTTTTCACCCAATACCAGCAGGGTTTCGTCTTTAAGCGATTCACCCTGCCAAATCGCTCTACGAGGTGGAGCATCGAGAACAAATCGATCCCGACGTTTCTGATATTGCTCCCAGCCAGCCACCAAATTGCCTTGCCGCATTAACGGCCCTGTCGGCATTGTCAGCCGGCCAGGACTTTTCAGGAATAATTCCTGGTCGGAGAAATGCGCTTGGCCTTTCCGTGCGGCCTGTATGGCGCCATTGTCGTCGCCCAGGAACTCAAGCACCTCAGACAGTTCGAAATAGCCCATGGGGTCAGCGTCGGGCAAAGCCAAGGCCCGCTCCAACGTAGATCGTGCATCTTCGAGCCGACCGGACCATTTTTCGCAGTGCCCGAGCAATTGTAGGAGGACTGGGTTTCTCGAAACAATCGCCGCGAAGGCCTCGGCCGTCTTTGTCACCTCTTCAACTCCAACGCTTTTCAGAAGATCGTACAGAAGCGTGATTATTTTCTCGATAAGTGGGGCAGCGGCTTCCGGTTGGGATTTCAGCTGCAGCACGAGCTGTCCCTGCAGCCATTTCAACAAAGCTCTATCGTCACCGATGCCTCCGGTATCGAGGTCGCTAAGCTGTTTCAGGCATTCTTCCGAGAGCGAGTGCAAATCATTGCTGGTCAGTTGTCTCAAGCTGGCGTCAATAAGCTTTGAGTCTCTGCTATCGATCCCTATGACCAGGAGCGTTAGGATCGCACGCGCGCCGTAGCATCGCTTGAGAACCCCCATCGAATGTCGCAGGAGGAAACGAAGCGGTGCGCTGTTGTGCTTCAGAACAAAATGAACCGCATGGGGCTTAAATAGCGTAGGTGCCCCCCCTTCGTATTCTGTTTCCTGCCGATTGAGATCGTTGGTTTTGAGCTGTTGGAGGGCCGCAAGCTTGACCCCGTTAAGATCAAGCGCCTTGGCTTCAATCTCTGCCTGTTTCAGCCTGTCAATCCAACCGCCGGAAATCGCTACGAGCTCATCGCTCGTAAGGTGGTTCAGGCCAGCTGCGACCAGTTTGAAGTTTCTGGTGTCGAGGCCAATCACCAGGGCCGTAAACACCGCCTGTTGCCCATAGACGCTTTTGATCGCGCCGAGTGACTGGCGCAGGAGGAAGCAGCTCAGTCTGTCTTTGTGCCTGAAGATATGTTGCGCGATATGCCTCTCGAACCTAGTTAGCCTGCGCCTGGGTGGGGGGGTCTTCAAGCGGAGCTGCTCCGACAGCTTGCGTTCTATTCGACCCGCAAGCTTTCCGCGTAACAACAGCCTTGCAATGCTCGTCGCGGAAAATACGGGGCCGCCGGACGAAGTGAAGCTTTGCCCATTGGAAGGGTCAACAGGCAAAGCAGAGGTGGGTTCCGGCAAATGCGCTGACTCCGCCTGACCGTTCCCTACGGGTACTCGATCTGATTCTTTTGGCAGACCCGGCCCAACTTCCAACACTGCATTAAACCCCCGAATACCCACGACCCTGGAATGTGGTTCTAAACCGTGTTCAAATTTGGCTTAAATTGCCCGGCCTTCAGCGCCTCAGAGAGGGCTCGATTTCTTTTGCTCGGAACCTATCAGAGACCCCACTTCACGGCTAGACGGCCTGTCTAATCCTTAAGTACACTGGTATTGTTCACTTTTTCTGACGGGGGCTACCTACATAGCTTGGCGAGATAGGGCTGATCTACAAGCGGCGGGAGCGTCGAAAAAAGCAAAGACAAAGGGAACCTGAGCAGCGCTTGTGTGGGGCGGCCACCCTGAAGCTGTGGAAACATCAATCGAAGCCATAGTTTCATAAAATCCGACATCTCCCATCTTAGCTGCGCACGCCCTTAAGCTAACACTGTGGAGATGCTACCTACAACTGGGCGTTCACAGCATTGCTGTCTATGCTAGCGCAGGGAGGCGTGCAGCCAACTGCTACTTTGCGCACGCCTTTGTGCCGTTTTCCTCGTTGCCTGAATGGCAGCGTTGCCAGATGGGTTGGGCATTGACGGTTTATCTGCCGCAGAATGGGCAGCAAGCCGGTCCAGATCTACCAGCCCCTGATGAAGGGTTTCGGGCTGGGGAGTTACCATCGGGTGCAGGGACGATTGCATTCCACACTGCGGCACCGGACCGAGCGCTCGACTTACAAATCGTTCCCGCGCAAAAGAACGCCGCCTGAAATTTTAGCCGTGGGAAACCGAGGCCGAGGCCGTAAGATAGAGTTCGAGGAAGGGTTTTATTAGTGCCCTAGGTCGCAAAGATGCTGACTCGGGTGCTTAGTCCAGACGACGCGCCTTTGCCTTCTGCTCGGCCATCCGGGCGAGCGCCCGAAACCGCGCGGCCTTCTCGGCAAGCAGTGCCCGGGCCGAGATCGGAATACGATTGGCATACCGTAGGGGGAGGGCATGGCTCACAGCGTCATAGGGCTTCCGCATCTGAGGCATGACCCAGATAGACCCGGCGTGTTCGAGCTTGTCCTGCCAGATCCTCTGGCGTGTGACTCTGGTCCGCCGCTGCTTCCTCGAATACCTCGGCTAGGCGGCGGTGTTGGTCAGCCGTAAGCAACATCGGCGAAACTCACCACCAGCGCCCACGCCCAAAATAGCCGCCGCCAAGCAAAAGCAAGACCACCAAAACAATGATTAGCAGAGTTGTGTTATCCATGGTCGACCCCCGCGCGATGCCCACCATAGGATCATGCCCTCTCTCGATTCCTGTCAACGAAACGAGCGCCGATCTCCACAGGCACCGAATGTAGCAGGCGCCGGTGATGTCGTCAGGTCGTTGGCGATCCACGTAAGCCGCTTCGCTTCCTGAAGCACCTGCTTGCCATTGTCGTCGGTCATGGGGAGGCGTTAAGCTGGGCACTCTAGGAGGGCGCAATGCGGTCAAACAGACCTTACCGTCCGGAAATTTTCCTTCGGAAGTTAAAGGAGCTTCGGGCTAGCCGCAGGCAGGCAACTCAAGAATGGCGCGAACGACGGCCTTTGCGAACCAGCCTCAGCAGCGCAGATCGAGAAGCGGTATTTGCGAAAACAGGGGGACGCTGTCACCTTTGTGGTGGCACACTCAACAAAAAATGGGCAGTGGACCACGTCCAGCCCTATGCGCTGGGCGGAACCGACTCGCTTGACAATTTTCTTCCTGCCCACAGTCGTTGCAACGGGAACCGTCGGAGCACTACTGAAGTGGAGTTTCAGTTGACCCTTGCACTTGGCCGCTGGTTGCTAACCGAGATCGCAAACGAAAGTAAGTTGGGTGAGCAAGCGTATCAGGATTATCGACGCCGACTGCAATTGAACGCCAAGCGGCGCAGCCAGTGACCGTTCCGCTAGCATCAACCACGGACGTTAATGGCCGACCTAGATACCACCATCGAGGAATTTGCCGCCGGAGGCTTCACTCACATCGAATGCCATTGCCCTCGATGCCGTGTGACGAGGCTGAGGCCGATCAATTGGCTTCCGCGCATTTCGATGGGCCTTACCATCGCGCAGCTTTCAGCCCGGCTTCGCTGTGCGGAGTGCGGCGGCCAGCTTCACTCCGTCCAGCCGTGGCGGATGCAGGACACGCTAGGTAAGCCCTTAGGGCGGCGCGGCTAAGGCCGCTTCATGTCGCCCTACGGCGATGGAGAGACCGCGCGCTATGGGTAGGTCTCCGGAAGCAAGTCGCGACCTAGCGATTTGCTGCCCATCTGGAAAGCGTTGCCAGATGTGGTGGCGCATAGTTCAAAGTCGCGACCAGCAACCCGTCTCCGCGACTTGTAGCTCACTCCGACAAATGAACGGCTTTTTGTTGCTTCTGCTTCCCTCGTCCTCTGTATCTGGAAGCTGATCTCAAGACGACTTCTCCAACTATTTGGGCCTCATCACCTTTCCCGGATTGCCCCTGGCACGTGGGGCGATCCCACCGCTCAACCCTATTCGGCGGGACGCTAGGGTGGTCCCGTGGAGTGTGCCCCGCCAAGTTCATGATGGCGCTGTTGCTGGCCACCACGATCGTCAGGACCGCCCGCAGTTCGGAGGCTCGCATGGGCTCTGGCGTTATCCGCACCGCCATGGTGCTGAAGTTCGTGGACTTTCACGGTCGCGGCCCGCAAACGTCTTGCGCGGATGCTTTGGGAGAGTCTCGCCAGTCGGTCAGTTCGCCGCCATTGCTGACCGGATTCCTCCCCTGTCGTTCTCCAAGGGCGGTGATCTTGTAAGCTCCCATCCTTCTCCAAACACCAATCTCCCTCAACAGGAGTCTCCAGGTAACGAGTTATCTCCTCCCTCTCGATGGTTATCTCCTTCCTCTCGATCTTAGGTTCGTGCTTACCAACTACCGTCTCAGAACTCGGCACCCTTACTGTCCCCACCTTCTCAGAGGGACAGAGGGGAGCGCGACATTCGGCGCTCGTTGAAACTCTCTTGGCGGCGCGTTCTGCTCGCCTTTTGGCGTTATAGCGTTGCTTGGTGAGGCGACGCCGCGCTTCTGCATCAAACTCAATGCAGCCAGAGCGGCGGAGCCCTAGCCGTCGATATTCCTGATAGGTGATCTTAAAGACCGCTGCGCGTTCCGCGGCGCTGTAGGCGCGCCATTGGGGGCGCAGGGCCGCCTCGATCTCGGCCGGGGTGAAACCGAACTCTTGAGCGTAAGCGGCCGCCCTGCGATTTAGATTGTCGTCAGGATTGGCGTTCTTAAGGTCGTTGATGATAAGGGCGAACTGCTCGAAGGTGATCGCCTTCCGGTCGCGGGCAATCTTGATCGACTCGCTGAGATATTGATTGCGCTCCCATAGCGGCGGGAGCGACTTGGGCTTCCGCTTTTTGGGCGTCCATGCCGGTAAGCCGCACTCACGGCGCACCCAGTCCTTTGTGGCGATAGGGTCTTGGCTCGCGTGGCTATTCACGCCGATGTCCCCGTCGGCATTAATCCACACAGTCAATGTCTGCCTCTTGCGCTTCCAGCGGACTTTATGGCTCGCAGCCTCAGGACCTGGCGCAACAACTTTGTTGCCGCGCACCCGGCCTCCGAGACCGTGAGCAATCAGTGGGAGCGAGGGGCTCAAAGCACGCCTCTCGCTGCCAGTCGCCCGAGGCCTGCGCGGTCGTGACCGTCGATTGGCTCACCGCTCTTGCAGCGGCCGAAGGAAAGGGGCGTGTCGGCGGGGCGGGGGAAACGGCTGGCGAACAGATTACGCGGACACTGCGCGGACAGGACGGCTTCTAAGCCGACGCTATCGCCATGTAAGTCATTGGAGAGATTGGCGCACCCGACAGGATTCGAACCTGTGACCTCTGCCTTCGGAGGGCAACGCTCTATCCAACTGAGCTACGGGTGCTTGTGCTACGGAACGTAGTCAACCGGAACCCTTTAAGCAACTTGAGCCCGGCCAGACAAAGGCATAGGTAAGGGACAAGAAAGGCTGGGCAAGCCAATGAACGAAAAAGCCCCCAAGAAAGTCCGAAAAAGCAAAGCCACCAAGCCCAAGCCCGAGGCAAAAGCCTCCAAGACCAAAACCTCCGAGAGCAAGATCCCCGGCAAGAAGAAAGTCCTGGTTCTCGGCGGCGGCTTCGGCGGGGTTTATGCCGCCAAGGAGCTCGAGCGGCTAGGGCGAGGCAAGCTCGATGTCGAGCTGGTCAATGCCAACAATTATTTCGTTTTCCAGCCGCTGCTGCCCGAGGTGGCGGCGGCAAGCATCCATTCCGCCGATGCGGTCGTGCCGCTCCGCCAGCTCCTGCGCCGGGTGCAGGTCCGCCAAGCCGAGATCATGGGCATCGACTTCGACGAGAAGAAGGTCATCGTCGTGCAGGGGACGCGACGCATTCCCGTTGACCTTTATTACGATGAATTGGTGATCGTACTCGGCACCAGTGTCGATCTCAAACGCTTCCCCGGGCTATCCGAGCATGCCCTGACCATGAAGGACCTCGCGGACGCGCACCGTCTCCGCACGCATGTGATCGGCTGTCTCGAGACCGCCGACGTCACCGACGACCCAGAAGTTAAGCGGCAACTTCTCACTTTCGTGGTGGTTGGCGCCGGTTTCTCAGGTGTCGAGACCGTGGCGGAAATGCGCGAACTCGTGCGCCGCGCACTGAAATATTATCCGAACATCAAGCCGGAAGATGTCAGCGTTTATCTCATCGAATATGCCAACCGCATCCTGCCGACCTTCCCGGCCGATCTCGCCGCCTACGCGACAAAGCGCCTGACGATTCACGGCATCGAAGTGCTGACCGGCGTCGGCACCAAGTCGGCGACCGGCACAGCCGTCGAACTAACCGACGGACGGGTGATCCCAACTTCCACCATCGTCGCCACCATCGGCAACGGGCCGCATCGTCTAGTCGAGACGCTCGACCTCGACATGCATTGGGCCCGCATCAAGACTGACCGTTATATGCGCGTACCGGGCCGCGACCATGTCTGGGCGCTTGGCGATGCGGCGCTCATCCCGCTGGTCGACGATCCGAAGGAAGACCCTGCCGATTACGCCACCCAAACCGCGCAATTCGCCGTGCGCGAAGGCTGGCAACTCGCCGCCAATATCGTCGCCAAACTGAACGGACAGGAATTGAAGCCCTTTGCCTACAAGTCCAAGGGCTCGCTTGCATCGCTCGGCATGAGCAAGGCGGTCGCCGACGTCTACGGTTTCAAGCTCTCCGGCACGCTCGCCTGGCTCTTATGGCGCGGCTTTTATCTTTCCTTCCTGCCGGGCTTTGCCGCCAAACTCCGCGTGGGCGTGACCTGGCTGCTCAACAGCGTCATGCCGCCGAACATCGTGCAGGTTCAGGCCCCGCCGCCGGCGACCCGCTACATCCACTACCGCAAGGGCGACAAGGTGTTCGAGCCCGGCATGCTGATCGACGGCTTCTATACGGTGATCAGGGGCGCCTTCCGCCTCACCATCGACAATCCGGAGACTGGCGAGCATTTCGAGAAGGTGTTCGGCCCCGGCGAGCATTTCGGCGAGCGCGTGCTGGTTCGCTCGGCGCTGCGCACGGGTCTGGTCGTGGCTTTGGAAGACGGCCTCCTCCTGTTCATCGCCCAGAAGGACTTTACCCGCTTCGCCCGCGCCTTCCCCTTCCTCGATAATTACTTCAAGGACTATATCGAGCGGACCTTCGGCGGCCTCGACAAGTCCTTCGCGCCTGGCAGCACTAACGCCAAGACCGAGCTCGAAACCCTACCTTAAGGGCGGTCACCGCTTAATCGAAATCCTTTTCGTCAGCCCCGAGGGATCGATGAGCTCAGGATCCTGCGGCGTGCAGGCTTCGTCGAGCGCACCGCTCGTTACTGCCGCCTCGCAGCGCAGCATCGCTTCGGCGGAAGTTTCCTTTTGCGCCTTTTGAAACGCATCGTGCAGCGTCGGCGCCCCTGACCGAATGGCCGCCAGGAAATTACGGGTAAACGCGGCCGAGATGAGGTCGGCGAAGGCGATTTCGTGCGCCCGCGCCGAGGCGATCAGAGTGACCTCCTGTCTCGCGAGCTGAGCTGACTTGGGCGCGATTTCGTCGTCCGCGCCCGAGGCCTCGCAGGTGTCGAGAATGATCAAGATGTCCTTGGCAGGTAAGTCATCGACGAGCCTGGAAAGCTCGGAGCCTGTCATCCAGATACCAGAATGGACCGCCTGAACGGCGGCAAAAGGAGCGGAACTCGACCAGAGAATGAAGGCCTCCTCGGCCTCGTCCTCACCACCGCTCTCAGCCGGCACCAGCATGCCATGGCCAATATAGTAGACGATCAATGTCGATCCGCGCGGCAGGGTCTCCTGAAGCTTGCTGAAAGTCGCGCGGACCGCCGGTGCGCTTGCATCTTCATCTATGAGAGTCGTGATGCGATCAGGCGAGATGCCCATCACCTTTTCGGCGGTCTCGACAAATTGTGCCACGCTAGGGGCGCATACTTTGATCCTGTCCCGCCAGGGCGGGCAGGTGCCTATGGCAAGAACATAGATCGAGGCGGGATCTATGGGGACGCTTTCTGGGTCGGCGAGAGCGGTATGCGGTGCGAGGAAAATGGCCGCGGCCAGCACCCAGCGTGCCGAGCCGCCGCCAAGCCAAGCGAAGGCTTCCGCCATTATCTGTCCTGCTGAGGAACCGCGGCAGAGGTCGGGCTCTGACAGGCTTCGAGAGTGGCGAAGGTCTTGCCACTGATCTTGCCGCAGTCCGCCTCAGTCTGCGCGATGACACAGACATCCTGGATACGGCAAAACGTCCCCATCGGTAGGTCGCCAGGACCCATATTCGCCCGGACTGTCATTTCGGACACTGGCGTTGCAAGCAGAAAGGCGGCAATAGCAGCTTCGATCATGGCGGTCTCCTTACGGCATCTCAATTCTATATGGCGTGAGAAGAGGGGAAAAGCCCCTGACTGAGAGGCCTGACGTGCTGACGGCACGCCAAGCAATCCCTATATTTCGGCTAATCATGGCAAGGGCAAAATCCAAGGACGAGGCGGCCGGCAAGCCGGTTGCCAAAGGCGATCACGTCTATCTGGTCGACGGTTCGGGCTACATTTTCCGCGCCTATCACGCGCTGCCGCCTCTGACCCGCCCTTCCGACGGGTTGCCGGTAGGCGCCGTGCACGGCTTTTGCGGCATGTTGTGGAAGCTGCTGCGGGAAACCGGCGAGCTTGCGCCTCCGACCCACTTGGCCGTGGTGTTCGACTATTCGGCCAAGACCTTCCGCAACGATTTGTTCGACGGGTACAAGGCGAACCGCCCCGAGCCGCCTGGCGACCTCATTCCGCAATTTCCGCTCGTGCGCGACGCGGTGCGCGCCTTCAACGTGGCTTGCGTCGAGCAGGAGGGTTACGAGGCCGACGACATCATCGCCACTTATGCCTTCCAGGCGCTCGATGCCGGCGCCGAGGTGACCATCGTCTCCTCCGACAAAGACCTGATGCAAATCGTCCGGCCAGGCATCCGCATGTACGACACCATGAAGAACAAGGTGATCGGCGAAGAGGAGGTTATGGAGCGTTTCGGCGTGCCGCCGACCAAGGTCGTCGAAGTGCAGGCGCTGATCGGCGATTCATCCGACAACGTGCCGGGCGTGCCGGGGATCGGCGTGAAGACCGCGGCGTTGCTCATCAACGAGTTTGGCGACCTGGAGACGCTGCTCGAACGCGCGTCCGAGATCAAGCAGGAGAAACGGCGTGAGAATCTGATCTTTTTCGCCGACCAGGCGCGCCTCTCCAAGACGCTGGTCATTCTCGACACGCATGTGCCGATCGATGTGGAGTTGGCCGAGACCGCGGTGCGGGCACCTGACACCGAAGCGCTCGCCGCCTTCATGCGCAAGCTTGAATTCAGCACGCTGCTCAAGCGCGTGGCGGAAGGTCTCGGTGCGGAGTTGCCGCTTGGCGAGGGCGAAGCCAAGCTGCCGGCACCCAAGCGCAAGAAGAATGATTACGATCATCCCTTGCGGCGTTCGCCGCGCGGCGAGGCGGGACAGGCCAGGGAGCACAAAGTCGTCGGCGGTTCGCCGGCCGAGCTTGCGGTTGAGCGCGCGACAAGGCTCGAAACCGTGCCCCTCGATCGCACCAATTACGAGACGGTGACGGAAGCCTCCCGCCTTGCCGATCTCCTGGAGGCCGCGCGCTTCCAGGGGCATTTCGCTTTCCGGGTCAAACTCTCCTCTTTCGATCCCATGCAGGGCGAACTCGTAGGCGTCGCGCTCGCGCTCGTGCCGGGGCATGCGGCCTATGTGCCGCTCGGCCATCGCGCGGGTGAAGGTTTCGACCTCGGGGGCGGCGAGGCCATCGTCCAGATGAAGATGCGCGAAGCGCTCGATCTGTTGAAGCCAGTGCTTGAGGATGAAGCCGTGCTCAAGATCGTGCAGAACGCGAAGTTCGACATGGTGGCGCTTTCCCGTTACGGCATAAGGCTCGTTTCGGTCGACGACCCCTGCCTCATGTCCTACGCACTCGATGCCGGCCGTGCCGAGCATCTGCCCGAGGAGCTTGCCTCCCGCCTCCTCGGCCATACCTGCCTCACCGACAAGGAGATCATGGGTTCCGGCCGCGCCGCCATCGATTTCGATCAGGTGAGCGTGGCGCGCGCCACGGAATATGCCGGCGAGGAGACCGATATCGGGCTCAGGCTTTGGCTCATCCTTAAGCCACGCCTGGCAGCCGAGTCCGTCACTGCCGTTTACGAGACCCTGGAGCGGCCGATTGCGCCGGTACTTGCCGATATGGAGCGCGCTGGCGTCAAGGTCGAACGTGCCACGCTAGCCAGTCTCTCGGGATCGTTCGCCCAGACTATTGCCCGCCTCGAGGACGAGATCAGGGAGCTCGCCGGAGAGGATTTCAATATCGGCTCGCCCAAGCAGCTCGGCGAGATCCTATTCGACAAGATGAGCCTGCCCGGTGGGCGCCGCACCAAGACCGGCGCCTGGAGCACCGATGCCGCCGCGCTCGAGGAATTGGCGGCTGAGGGTCACGAACTGCCACGCAAGGTGCTCGAATGGCGCCTGCTCGCCAAACTGAAGAGCACCTACACCGACGCACTGCCCAACTATATCCACCCCGAGACCGGCCGTGTGCACACTTCCTATCAGCTCGCCTCGACCACCACGGGACGTCTCGCCTCGACCGAGCCGAACCTGCAGAACATACCCGTGCGCACGGCGGAAGGCCGTTCGATCCGCAAGGCCTTCGTGGCCGAGAAGGGCAAGAAGCTGATCAGCGCCGATTACAGTCAGATCGAGCTTCGCGTGCTGGCGCACATGGCCGACACGCCGACACTGCGTCAGGCTTTCGCCGACGATCTCGACATCCATGCCATGACTGCGAGCGAGATGTTCGGCGTGCCCATCAAAGGCATGGACCCTGCTGTCAGGCGCCGCGCCAAGGCCATCAATTTCGGCATCATCTACGGCATCTCTTCGGTGGGGCTCGCGGCGCAGCTCGGCATCGGCAGGAGCGAGGCCGGCGCTTACATCAAGACCTATTTCGAGCGCTTCCCCGGCATCCGCGACTACATGGAGGCCATGAAGGCCGAGGCGCGCCGCCAGGGCTATGTCAAAACGCTGTTCGGGCGGAAGGTGCATTACCCCGAGATCAACACCAAGAACCCGAGCCTGCGCGGCAATTACGAACGCGCCGCCATCAACGCGCCGATCCAGGGCAGCGCCGCTGACATCATCCGCCGCGCCATGATCCGCATGGTGCCGGCGCTCGCCGAAGCGGGGCTCACCGCGCGCATGCTGCTCCAGGTGCACGACGAGCTCGTATTCGAGGCGCCTGAAGATGAGATCGATAAGACCATGGAAGTGGCGCAGGCGGTGATGGAGAAGGCGCCGGAGCCTGCTTTGAAACTCAAAGTGCCGCTGAAAGTTGACGCCCGCTCAGGCGACAACTGGGAAGCCGCGCATTGAGAGCATAGTTGCTTAGCCCTTCCGTGGGCGAACCACGGCGATGATGTTGGTCTGCACCACGCCGTCGACCTTGGCGATGTTGTTGAGGATCGCCTTATCGCCGTCGGTGGAATCCTTGCAGTCGAGTTGGGCCACGAGCTTCTCGTCGGAGAGCATGACCACATTGGCGAATTTGCATTTATCCAGCGACAGTGCCTTGAGCGTGTCGACGGTGGCCGGAGCATCGGCCGAACCGAGCAGCTCGATGAAGAGATAGATATTCACCATGTGGCGGGCTCCTTTGGTTTCCTTGACCTGTGTGAGAATAGGTGCGTTAGGCTAGCAGGTCACGCATACTTGGAGGTCCAATGCGTCGCTGTCTCAGTTTTTTCAGGATATTCACGGCCATTATATTGGCAGCACCTGCCACGGCTTTCGCGCTGCCCGCGCCCATGTCCGAACAGGAGCTTCTGGAGAAGAGCGACGTCGTCGCGCTGGTCCGCGTGTTGTCGGTGGCCTGCACCAGCGTGACCAAGGACGAACAGACAGGCGAGGAGCTGCCGGGCTATCTCGCTACTTTGCAAATCCTCGAAGTGAAGAAAGGCGATGTGAAGCCGGGCGGCGAGGTATTCGTGACCTGGCGCGCCATTCCGACCGGCATCGTCGGACCGTGGGCCGTCTATTACTATCCCGGCGAAGAGGTGTGGACGCATCTCACCAAGCGCAGCGGCGGGGCGAGCTATGCCACGACCTGGTGGAACGCCAAGGGCGATCCAGTAGAGAAGGCGCAGATCACCGAACTCCCCACCAAGGTCGGGGATACGGTCACCGTCATCACCAAGCCGAAGGAATAAGTTAGGCCGACGCGCCGTCGAGCCAGGCGTTGAACAGGCGCTTGCCCGCATCGTTGGCGGCGGGCGCGAACCGCGCCGTCTCAGCGCGCATGGCATTGAGATCGACCTTCGAGTTGGCAAGTTCGCCCGTATGGCCGATCAACCAGCGCTCCATGTTCCATGGCTCAAGTTCGACATGGAATTGCAGCGCCAGCACCTTCGGCCCATAGGCGAAGGCCTGGTTCGGCGTGATCTCGGTCGAGGCAAGACGCGTAGCACCGGCCGGCAGGTCAAACGTGTCGCCATGCCAATTCAGAATAGGCACGCCTTCGAGCACGCCGAGCGGCGAGGCCTTGCCTTCTTCGGTCAGCGTGAGCTCGTCCCAGCCGAGTTCCTTCTGCTTGCCGGGATAGACGCGCGCGGCGAGCACGGCGGCGAGCGCCTGGCAGCCGAGGCAGATGCCGGCGACCGGCGTGCCCTGCTTCACCGCCGTCTCGATGGTGGCGAGTTCGTCTTTGAGGAACGGATAGCGCTCGATCTCGTAAATGCCGATCGGGCCGCCAAGCACGAGCAGGAGGTCGGCATTCTTGGCGGGTGAGAGATCGTCGAGGCCGGCTTCGAGATAACTGAGCGTAATCCCGCGCTCGGCCAGCACGTCTGCCATGATGCCGGCATCCTCGAAAGACACATGACGTATGGCGACGGCATTTCGCATGGTGGCCCCTCACCCGCTATCGGCTTCCACGCATCCTGCTCTGATGAGCCGGAACCCACTTGGCAATTAGCGACGCTCGATTGACGGTTTGCGACCCACTTACACGATCAAGGCGACGCCTTGGCGGCGCGGATCGCCCGCCCCTTCCACCCCGCCATGTCCGCTACGGCGCGCGGCATGCACACCGCCGAAGAACAGATTGCGCTCCGGCCATGCATGCGTCTGCTCGGCTTGCACGAAATCCGCCAGCCCCGGTTCGAAGCTCGTCCGGCCGTCGCGCTCGACATGCAGGCGGGGCGCAACGACCGCCGCCTCGAGGTCCATGCCGTGATCGAGCAGATTGACCGCCACTTGCAGAATGGCGGTGCGGATGCGGTTCGAGCCGCCGGTGCCAAGCGCCGTCACCGAGCCGTCCGGTGCAAGGATGATGGTCGGCGCCATCATGGACGACATACGGGTGCCTTCGCGCCAAGCGTCGAGGTGTCCACGCGCGAGATCCTCCTCACCCAGCATGTTGTTCAGCATGAAGCCGAAATTGCCGACGATGTGACCGTTACCCTCGCCGTTCGAAAGGCTGATCGCGGCGGCGTTTCCGGCGGCATCGATGACGCTGATATGCGTGGTGCCGCGATAGGCTTGCGGGTGACGCTCCGCGGCGCGCAGTTTCTTGGCAAGCAAGCCACTCGCCAAATGCTCGGCAAGTCTCTCGCCATGCGCGGCACGCGCTTCATTGGTGGCGTCCATAGCCCGCTTCAGTGCCAGGGCATCGATCACGCGGCCCTGCGCTTCGAGATACGCAAGTCCGTAGGCGATCAGCGCGCCGCTCGCCGCGGGCGGTGGGTTGAGCGCCACGGTGGCGCCGGCATGTTTCCAATAAAGGGGCTCGCGCAGCATCGCGCGGTATGACTTGAGATCATCGTAGCGCAGATGTCCGCCAAGTGCTTCCGACTGTGCCACGATGGCGTTGCCGACATCGCCATCGACGAAGAGGCGCGCGCCATCCTCGGCGAGCCATGCAAGCGTCTCGGACAAACCTTCATTGCGGAACGTCTGGCCGGCTTGAAGCAATTTGCCCCCCGGTGCGAAGATCGCCGCGACGCCGGGACTTGCGGTGAGGATCGGGGCGATGACTGTGAACAGATAGGCCTGAAAGCTGGTCAACGGAAAGCCATCGCGCCCCGCGCGCACCGCAGGCTCAACCAGCCGCTTCATCGGCAGGGTGCAGAGCGCCTCATGCATGGCGAAAAGGCCCTGCACCGCGCCTGGCGTCGCAGACGAGCCGAGACCGATATGGAATTCCTGTTTGGCCGGGCCGAAATCGGCGTGGATGGGATAGAAGGAAATCTCACTTTCCGGCCGGCGTTTCAGCGGCGTCTCGACGAAGAAATCGAACAACGCCGCCTTGTCGCTTTCGGCGCGGCGCGCCATGAGGAAACCGCCGCCGCCCGGCGCGCAGAATACGGCTTCCGCCACGAAGGCCATGAAGGTGCCGGCAAGGGCAGCGTCGAACGCGTTGCCGCCGTCCTCGAGGATTTCCGCCGCGGCGCGTGCGGTCAGTTCATGGCCTGCCGCTACGACACTGTTCGTCCTACCCATGCGCCTTGCCTAAGGCGAAGCGCCGCATGCGGCAAGACCAAGCAGAAGGCTCTAGCTCAGACGCTTTTCCAGCGTGGCGAGTTCGTCCTTGAGGCCTTGCGGAAGCTTGTCGCCGAAAATGGCGTAATGCTCCTTGATGAGCGGAATCTCGGCCTTCCAGCCTTCCGTGTCGACCGTGGTCATCGCTTTCATGTCGGCCGGGTCGACCTTCACACCCTTGACGTCGACCGCGCCTTCCGCCGGAACCTTGCCGATCGGCGTGTCGACGGCCTGCGCTTTGCCGTCGCAACGCTCGAAAATCCATTTGAGCACGCGCGAGTTCTCGGCGTAGCCAGGCCACATGAACTTGCCGTCGCCGTTCTTGCGGAACCAGTTCACGTAGAAAATCTTCGGCATTTTGGCACCGCCCTTCTCGCCCATTTTCAGCCAATGCGCGAAATAGTCGCCCATGTGGTAGCCGCAGAAGGGCAGCATGGCCATCGGATCGCGGCGGATGTCGCCCTTTACGCCGGAGGCGGCGGCGGTCTTCTCCGACGCCATGATCGAGCCGAGGAACGTGCCATGCTTCCAGTCGTTCGCTTCGGTGACGAGCGGCACAACCGAGGCGCGGCGGCCGCCAAACAGGATGGCGTCGATCGGCACGCCTTTCGGATCCTCCCATTCCGGCGCGATCACGGGGCATTGCGCTGCCGGCGCAGTGAAGCGGGCATTAGCATGCGCGGCGGTGCGGCCCGCGCCCGGATGCCAGTTGCGACGCATCCAGTCGATGGTGTGCTCGGGCGTCGTGCCCATCTGCTCCCACCACACGTCGCCGTCATCGGTCAGCGCGACGTTCGAATAGATGCAGTTCGCCTTCAGCGTCTTCATGGCGTTGGCGTTCGATTGGTCCGAAGTGCCGGGCGCCACGCCGAAGAACCCGGTCTCCGGGTTGATCGCATAAAGACGTCCATCCGCGCCGAATTTCATCCAGCAGATATCGTCGCCGATGGTCTCGGCCTTCCAGCCGGGAAGCGTCGGCTGCACCATGGCGAGATTGGTCTTGCCGCAGGCGCTCGGGAAGGCTGCGGCGATGTACTTCGCCTGGCCTTCCGGATTGGTGAGCTTGAGGATGAGCATGTGCTCCGCCATCCAACCCTCGTCGCGTGCCTTCACGGATGCGATGCGCAGCGCATGACATTTTTTGCCGAGCAGCGCGTTGCCGCCATAGCCTGAGCCGTAGGACCAGATCTCGCGCGTCTCGGGGAAGTGCGAGATGTATTTCGTCTCGTTGCAGGGCCACGGTACATCGGCTGTCGTGGGCGTCGAAAGCGGATAGCCCACGGTGTGCATGCCGCGCACGAAATCCTCGCTGTTGCCGAGTGCCTTCCAGACCTTGTCGCCCACGCGCGTCATGATGTGCATGTTGGCGACGGCGTAAGCGGAATCGGTCACCATCACACCGATGCCGGCAATCGGCGAGCCAACCGGCCCCATCGAATAGGGGATCACATACATCGTGCGCCCGGCCATGGCTCCGTCATAGAACTTGCGGAGCGTCTCCTTCATCTCCTTGGGGTCGAACCAGTTGTTGGTCGGCCCGGCGTCTTCTTTCTTCTCGGAGCAGATGTAAGTCTGGTCCTCGACGCGAGCGACGTCCTTGGGATCGGAACGAACCAGAATGGAGTTCGGACGCTTCTCCGGATTGAGCCACAGCGCCGTGCCGCCATCGACCAGCGCCTTGAGCATTGCCTGGTATTCTTCCTTGGAGCCATCGCACCAATAGACGGCGTCGGGCTTGAACAGCGCCCGAGCCTCTTCGACGAAGGCCAGCACCTTCTTGTTGGCGGTCTTGACGTCTTCAGGCGCAATCTTCGGCTGTACGCTCATGCGGCATGATCCCCGGCGAAATGGTGGATTGGGTGGCGAGAGGCCGACCCTCACCTAGCACCGAATATGCAAGGCTTTCAAGCTGGGCCGAGGACAAAGCAGGCATGCCTAGGATTTGGCCGCTTCCCGCGCTTCCGCTTCGGTTGCCGTGCCCGCTCACTTTCTGTTTGGCAGGACCGCTCTCGCGTCATAAAGGAACAGCGCCCTGAGCTTGTCCCAGAACTCGCCGCCCAGGACGAACAGGCTCGCGACCAGCACCAGGTCCAGCGCCAGATTCGCCCATAAGCGGGCGCTCGGATCGCTTGGCATGAGTTCGGGAACGTAGGTGCCGAGCCAGGCGTAAGCAATCGCCCCAATGAGTAGCACAAGTCCGATCGTGTAGCGGGTACGGCTAACCTTGCCGGCAAGTACGACGCCCTTCACCCGGCTCACGATGCGATCGAAATTCTCTTTGCCCATGAGGGCGACAGCCGGAAACATCAGGATTTCGAAGCCGAAGATGAGAAGGCCGCTCACGCTGTTCTTCACCCAGTCAGGCCAATCCGTCTGCAGAACCAGCACTGTGCCGAATGGCATAATCAAGCCGACCACGAGCAAAGCCAGTCCAAGCTTGAGCCGAGTGTCTGCGCTCATGACCTGACCTCCCGTGCCAACTCAGCGAGCAGCGGAGTTCTGCCTGTAATCGGCGATGTGACTGAGGAACTGGACCATCAACTCGGAGATCGTGAGCGCCGTGATCTGGCCGGGATTGTCGAGCGGGGGGCAGAAGCAGACAATGTCAGCGCCGACGATATCGATACCGCGCAGTTTGTTCATGATGGAGAACAGTTCGCGCGTTGTCATACCGTTGACCTCGGGGTCGGCAACCGCCGGCGCATAGGCTAGGTCGAGAACGTCGAGGTCGAAGCTGAAATAGGTCGGACCATCGCCAACGACGCGCCGAATCTCTGACGCGACCCAGTCGACCCCGCGCTCGAACATCTGTTCGAGGTTGATCACGGTGAAATGCTCTTTCGACCAATCGTCCGCCGTCAAGGCCGCCATAGAACCATGAAAGCCGACTTGCACTGTTCGGGCCGGGTCGATTAGGCCCTCGTCAAACCCGACGCGAAACGGCGAGCCGGCATGGTGGAGCGTGCCCAACGCGGCACCGTGCGCGTCGGGATGAGAGTCGAAGTGAATCATCCCGATCGGTCCCCCGCGGCGGGACTTAGGACCGGCAATGGCGCGCAAGATCGGCGTGGTGACCGAGTGATCGCCCCCGATGCTGATCGGAATAATGCCGTGCTCGTCGACCCGCCGGTAGAACGCTTCGGCATCGCGTGCCGTCAGATCGGGATTTAGAATGTTCGGCATCGGCACATCGCCGAGATCGCTGATCCGCAATAACGAGAAGGGATTGACCTGAAACACGCGGTGCGACCGGCGATAAGCGACGGCGCGGTCGCGGACGGCGCGTGGCCCGAGATACTGCATGCGCTCGATGCCGTTGCCACCGCTATAGGGAAAGCCGATCAGTCCGACATCTGTGTCGCTCAGGTCCGGCTTGAGCGGGCATCGCATGAAGGTGGCGATGCCGTACCAATGCCAGTAACCCTGTATCGCTGCTGCGATCTCTTCGTCCGTCATTTCGTTGGACATGAAATATTCCCCCCAACACAGCGATTTGAGCGCTTTGTGTAGAGTAAGTTTATCCCGGCTGCAATTCGGCGGCTACGCCTCATGGCTTACCGCTTTAGCTTGCGCGCCTGTTCGGCAAGTTGCACCAGGGCCTTGCGCGCCTCGGCCGTGGTGCCGATACGCTGCTCGAACGCGATACGGCGGGCGTCCTGGCCGAGCACGAGATCGCAGCCCTCGGGATCGATGCCGGTCATGCGCCACGCGCCCGGCGATGCGCCGGCAAACGCTGTGGCATAAAGCGCGAGCGCATCGGCATGGTCTTCGTTCATATGGGCGATGATGCCGGGCTCGGCTTCGAGCAACGCCTCGGCCCCTTGAAGGGGGACCAGTAGCTCATCTGGTTCGAGATCGAAGATGCGGCCAAAGCCACCGATATAATGCCCGCCCTCCACCTGTAGGCGCCAAAAGGCGAAATCCGGGAAATCGGCATAGAACTCTGCCTCTGGGTGGCGGGCGAGGAACCGCCCCCGGATCCCGTTATCGCTGACCTTCTCGGCCCGTCCGAATAGCGTCAACCGGGCGCCTTGCAAGGGATCGGCAAGCGCACCGGTCGCATCCACCAGGATGGAAGCCCTCGGGTCCTTGGCCAGATTGGCGGTATGCCGCGCCAGATTGGAGATGAGGAAGATGGGCGCGCCAGCGGGGTCGGTAGCGACGATAATCAGAGAGGCATAAGGATAGCCGTTGCCGCGCTCGATGGTCGCGAGCGTGCCCTTGAAGGCGCGGCGGATAAGCCCCCGCGCATCGGCCGAGATGGCGGCTTTATTGGGCATTTCGGGCTTATTCACTTGCGCCATAAGGATATTTGTTGCACCACGGAAAAAGATGGGTGGCGGACTGCGCCCCAATGCTGCCATAATTGAAGGCAGCCCTAGAACCCTTAATCCCCCAACCCCCCAAGGGCCCCCAATGCCAACAATCGCACTTGTCGACGATGATCGGAATATCCTCACTTCCTTGCGCATGGTGCTCGAGGCCGAGGGCTATAAGACCCAGACCTACAACGATGGCGCCAGCGCGCTTGACGGCTTCGCCGAGAGCCCGCCCGATCTGGCCATTCTCGATATCAAGATGCCCCGCATGGACGGCATGGAACTCCTTAGGCGCCTGCGCCAGCGGAGCGAACTGCCGGTGATCTTCCTCACGTCCAAGGACGAGGAGATCGACGAGTTGTTCGGCCTCAAGATGGGCGCCGACGATTTCATCCGCAAACCGTTCCCGCAGCGCCTTCTGGTCGAACGGGTCAAGGCGGTGTTGCGCCGGGCGCAGCCCCGTGACACCGCGGCGGTGGTCGAGGACAAATCCAAGGTTCTGGAGCGCGGCAAGCTCAAGATGGACCCTGAGCGCCATACCTGCGTGTGGGACAACCGGCCCGTAACCTTGACCGTGACCGAATTCCTGATCCTCCAGGCTCTTGCTCAGAGGCCGGGCGTGGTGAAAAGCCGCGATGCGCTGATGGACGCAGCCTATGATGATCAGGTCTATGTCGACGACCGCACGATCGATAGCCACATCAAGCGGTTGCGCAAGAAGTTCAAGGCGGTCGATCAGACCTTTGACGTGATCGAGACGCTGTATGGAGTTGGCTACCGTTTCAAAGAGTAGCGGATCGGGCCAATGACCGTTGAGGCGGACAGATCCTGGGAACGGGCTGAAGCCACAACGACCAAGGAGCGCTTGCGCCGCGCCTTGCGGGTCGCAGGCCAGCGCACGCGCCAGGCCTTCGTCTGGCTCGCCGACTACCTCCCCTTTAGGCATGGATTCTCCAGTCTGACGCGGCGCATCGTCGTACTCAACCTGATCGGGCTCGCCATCCTGGTCTCGGGCATCCTCTATCTCAATCAGTTCCGCGCCGGCCTGATCGACGCCAAGGTGCAAAGCCTGCTCACCCAGGGCGAGATCATTGCCCGCGCCATCGCGGCATCCGCCGGCGTCGATACCAACGAGGTGCAGCTCGATCCCGAGAAGCTCCTTGAAATCGCCTCGGGCCAGCCCGGCGCTGCTGACGATGATACGCTCGGCGGTTCGCTCGGCTTTACCATCGATCCGGAGCGCGCCGCGCCGATCCTGCGGCCTTTGGTCAAACCCACCGGCAGCCGCGCCCGCATCTATAACCGCGACGGCGCCTTGATCCTCGACTCCGACACGTTCTACTCGCGCGGCGAGGTGCTGCGTTATGACCTGCCGCCGCCCGACGCCCAGGAGCCTGATGCGCTCACCCAGTTCTGGCAGGCGGTCAAGACGCGCACGACGCAATATGACCTGCCGCTTTATACCGAGATCGGCGGCGCCAACGGCAAAGCCTATCCCGAGGTGGCGACGGCGTTGACCGGGGCTTCGGTGCCAATCGTCCGGGTCAACGATAAAGGCGAGCTTGTGGTGTCGGTCGCAGTGCCGGTGCAGCGCATGCGCGCCGTGCTCGGCGTGCTTCTGCTGTCAACGCGTGGGGGCGACATCGACAATATCGTCGCGGCCGAGCGCTGGGGCATTGTGCGTGTCTCCTTGTTCGCCGCGCTTGTCACCATCGTGCTGTCGCTCATTCTCGCCAACACCATCGCGGGACCCATGCAGCGGCTCTCTGCCGCGGCCGAGCGCGTGCGTCACAGCGTCAAGGCCCGGGCTGAAATTCCGGACTTCACCGACCGCACCGACGAGATCGGCCATCTCTCCGGCGCTTTGCGCGACATGACCCATGCGCTTTACCGCCGGATTGACGCCATCGAAAGCTTCGCCGCCGACGTGGCGCATGAGCTCAAGAATCCGCTCACCTCCTTGCGCAGCGCCACCGAGACCCTGCCACTCGCCAAGGACGCTGAGGCGAAAGAACGTCTGCTGGAGATCATACAGCACGACGTGAAGCGGCTCGACCGGCTGATCAGTGATATTTCCGACGCTTCGCGTCTCGACGCGGAACTTGCGCGCGAGGTCGCAACACCCGTCGACATGGCGGAACTCCTGCGCGCCACTGTGTCGCTGTTCAACGATATCCATCGCGACGACACACCCGAGGTGGTTCTCGAAATCTCATATGCCGCCGGCGCCCATCCTTATCGCGTCACCGGCCATGAGAGCCGCCTAAGCCAAGTGATCGTCAACCTGCTCGACAACGCGATTTCCTTCTCGCCGCCGGGGGGCCGCGTGGCCGTGCTCGCCCAGCGCAAGGGTTCGGAAATTCAGATCGCGGTCGAGGACGCGGGGCCGGGCATTGCGCCGGAGAATCTGGAGCGCATTTTCGAGCGCTTCTATACGGACCGCCCGCAAGAGAATTTCGGACAGAATTCGGGGCTCGGCCTCAATATTTCGCGTCAGATCGTGGTCGCCCACGGTGGACGCCTCTACGCCGAGAATCGCACCCTTACGGGTGGCAACGCGAATGGGAGCGGGGGCGCGCGGTTCGTAATTCGACTGCCAGCCGCTTGAGCCCGGAATAAGAGGGAACGTTTGGCGCGTAAGCTCGTTCATGGCACTTGCGTGGCTTTGGGTGCCGATGCGGTGCTCTTGCGCGGACCGTCCGGCTCCGGCAAATCCGATCTGGCATTCAGATTTCTCGCGCTCCCCGGCGAAGGCAGTTCACTGCCGAAACTCGTCGCCGACGATCAGCTTTGGGTCACGGCAAGCGCCGAGGGGGAACTCATCGTTTCAGCCCCCAAGTCCATCGCCGGTAAGATCGAGGTCAGGGGTTTGGGCATTGTGACAGTGCCATTTGTTCCACAGGCGCGGCTTAACCTGGTCTGCGATCTCGTAAAATGCGAGGACGTGCCCCGACTTCCTGAAGACCCGTGGGAACGCACGGAAATCGCAGGCGTTGCCGTGCCGTTGCTCAAACTTTCCCCTTTTGAGCCATCAACGCCCCTGAAATTGAAAATGGCGCTTTTACTGGCATCGTCAAAACAGTTTGTTTGAAATGCAGCTTGTGACTTGCGCTTGGCACCTCACCCGACAAATATAGCGGCCTTTGGCCGAAGGCACCTTCCCCAAGAGGCACAATGATCGGCGTCGTCATCGTTACCCACGGTAGGCTCGCGCACGAATTTCGTGCCGCGCTTGAACATGTCGTCGGCCCGCAGGAGCAGATCGAGACGATTTCCATCGGTCCCGATGACGATCTCGACGAGCGACGCAGCGACATGCTAACTGCGCTGTCGCGCGTCGACAGCGGCAACGGCGTCATCGTGCTGACCGATATGTTCGGAGGCACGCCGTCCAACCTTGCCATCTCGGCCATGGAAAATTCGAATGTCGAGGTAATCGCCGGCATCAATCTGCCGATGCTGGTGAAGCTCGCAAGCGTGCGGGGCGCATGCGGGCTTGAAGAGGCGATCACCCAGGCGCAAGAAGCCGGCCGCAAATATATCAGCGTCGCAAGTAAAATCCTCGCAGCCAACTAGAGTCGCGTTTCGCGGCGTTTCAGCAGGGCAAGGCACAATGGGCGCGAGCATGCGCAGTCGGATGCGGCAAGGCGAAGACGGGACGCCGCGCGCGGGCCTCTACTTTGCCGAGGTGACGATCCCCAATAAGAAGGGCCTGCATGCGCGCGCCTCCGCGAAGTTCGTGCGCTGTGCCGGGGAGTTTCAATGCAAAGTCCAGGTGACGCGGGAAGGCCACACCGTCGGTGGCACCTCGATCATGGGGCTGATGATGCTCGCTGCGGGTCAAGGGCATACCATCCTGATCGAAACCGAAGGCGAGGATGCGAAGGCTGCGCTTGAAGCGCTGATCGCTCTCGTGGAGGGAGGCTTCGAAGAAGAGGACTAAGAGGGGTTCGACGTCAATGCCTCACCGGTGACGGTCAGGCTGTGGTTCACTCAGACTGCGGTGCCGACCAAGGTTCCGATCCCGAACGTGACTGCCATGGCCAGCGCACCCCAGAACGTAACACGCACAATGGGCTTCAGAATATCGGCGCCGCCGGCCTCAGCGCCGAGCCAGCCAAGCACGGCTAGCGCAAGCAGAGATCCTCCCGCGACAGTGGGAACAAGCCAGTCCGTGGGAGAGACGAGAACGAGCAGAAGCGGCGTGGCGGCTCCCACTGAAAAGGTGGCAGCCGAGGTGAGTGCGGCCTGCACCGGACGTGCCGTTGTGATCTCGGAAATACCGAGTTCGTCTCTGGCATGCGCGCCGAGTGCATCCTTGGCCATCAGTTGATCGGCAACCTTGTGCGCAAGGCCGGTCTCGATCCCACGTTCCATATAAATTTGCGCGAGCTCCTCATGTTCGGCTTCCGGCTCTGTCGCGAGTTCTTCACGCTCGCGCGCGAGGTCGGCATTCTCCGTGTCGGATTGGGAGCTAACCGAAACGTACTCCCCCGCGGCCATCGACATGGCCCCCGCCACGAGACCGGCGATACCTGCAAGCAGGATACTGCTCTTCGAGGCCGAGGCGCCGGCAACACCGAGGATCAGGCTCGCCGTCGAGATGATGCCGTCATTGGCGCCGAGCACCGCGGCGCGCAGCCACCCGATCCGCCAAACGAGATGACGTTCCCTGTGAGCCTTGGCGATTGGCGCGCGCGTCACCGGTCAGATACCTTTGACCGGCGGCACGAGGTTGAGCTGCTGGAGTAGCGCCAACGCATCGTAGTTCACCCAGGATTCGACGATCTTGCCATCGACGATGCGATTAAGGTCCATGCCGGTGTAGCTCACGCTTTTTCCAGAAGGACGCAAGCCGAGAAATTCGCCCGTCTGCGTGCCGCTGGCCGAGAAGCGGCTTAAGACCAGTTCGCCCTCGGCGAGTTGCGCCTCGACGACATAAGTTAGATCGGGGAAGGCCGTGCGGAACAGCGTCACCGCCTGCTTGATGCCCTCAGGCCGCATCACGCGCGAAGCTTCCGGCCCGCGGCCGACATGATCGACATAATCGGGTGCATAGAGTTCGTCGGCGACTTCGAGTCTGCCTTCGCCCCAGAGTTCGACCAGCACCCGCCGGCCGATCAGCTTGTTCGCCGCCAGCCTCGCCTCGTCGCTCATGGATGCCCTAGCTGCTCGAGCGCCAATCGCAGCGGATCCGGTCTCACCTTGATGAACCCGCTATAGGGCTGATCCATCTCGAGGATGAGGAAGATTGACCCGGCGACCGACAATCCCGCGACGAACAGCGCCGCGACGACGAGGTAATTTCGCGGCGCGAACAGGCCGAAACTCGCGAAGATGACCGAGAGCCAAAAGATCAGCACGACCAGAAACGCCCAGCGCATATTGCTCGCTATCTGCTGGGCCATGAGCCAGCGGCTTGCCGCGATGTTTTTGGTGATCTCAAGCGCCGTCGATTTAAGCCAACGCTGCGCATCGTTTTCGGGGGTCAGCGCGAGTAGCGCCTGCTGAACGCCCTCGATGCCTTGGCCTTTGGTGAGAATTTCTGGTGACACATGTTGGTCGCTGCCTGACCAGACCTGGTTGATCCGCATGGCAACCGTCCGCTTCAAGAGATCGCGCGCTTGCTGCGTCTCCGGTCCGTATTCGGCGAGCGTGCGATCGAGCAGAATGACCTGCGATGCCCAGGCCTTCACCGCATTCTCCTTGTCGTCGAGTGAGTTCTTGGCCGAGGCGGTCAAAAGACCAAGCACGAGCGCCGCGAGTGTGGCGATCATGGCCATCGTCACCTTGATGACGTCCTTGGCGTCGCTGCTCAAATGCTCCTTGGGCAAGACATTGCTCAAAAGCATGCCGGACAGCGCGCCGGCAAGGACGCAGACGAGGACGATCGTGGCCACGCTGAATGCGGTCATGCTGCGGTTCCTATACCGGCCTTCCCTTAGGCTGGCAGGCTATCTACCACGCGGAGGCCGGATTTCCAGTCCAGGGTGGGCTTGACTCCAAGCGTCTCAAGTAAGATATAAGGACTTCTTTATATCTTTATACACCCGGAGCGGAGCGTATGAATTACCACGTCAAGGATATCGGGCTCGCCGATTGGGGCCGCAAGGAAATCGCCATCGCCGAAACCGAGATGCCCGGCCTCATGGCTGTGCGCGAGCAATATGCCGCGAAGAAGCCGCTCAAGGGCGCGCGTATCGCTGGCTCCCTGCATATGACCATCCAGACCGCCGTGCTGATCGAGACGCTTGAGGCGCTCGGCGCCGAGATCCGCTGGGCCTCATGCAACATCTATTCGACGCAGGATCACGCCGCCGCAGCGATTGCCGCGCAGGGCATTCCCGTGTTCGCCTATAAGGGCGAGAGCCTCGAAGATTATTGGGACTACACCCATCGCATCTTCGAATGGGCCGACGGCGGTACACCCAACATGATCCTCGACGACGGCGGCGACGCCACCCTCCTCGTGCATCTCGGCGTGCGCGCCGAGAAGGGCGACACCGCCTTCCTCGACAAGCCGAGCAACGAGGAAGAGGAAGTTCTATTCGCCGCCATCAAGAAAACGCTGAAGGCGAAGCCCGGTTGGTATTCGGAGATCGCCAAGAACATCCGCGGCGTCACCGAGGAGACCACGACCGGCGTGCATCGTCTTTACGAGATGCAGAAAAAGGGCACGCTGCTATTCCCCGCCATCAACGTCAACGACAGCGTCACCAAATCGAAATTCGACAATCTCTATGGCTGCCGTGAGAGTCTTGTCGACGGTATCCGCCGCGGCACCGACGTGATGATGGCGGGCAAAGTGGCGATGGTTGCGGGCTTCGGTGATGTGGGCAAAGGTTCGGCCGCCAGCTTGCACAACGCCGGCTGCCGAGTGCTCGTCGCCGAGATCGATCCGATCTGCGCGTTGCAAGCCTCGATGGAAGGCTACGAAGTCACCACCATGGACGAGGCTGCGCCGCGCGCCGATATCTTCGTCACCGCGACCGGCAATCTCGACGTCATCACCGTGGACCATATGCGGGAGATGAAGGACCGCGCCATCGTCTGCAATATCGGACATTTCGATTCCGAGATTCAGGTCGGCGCGTTGCGCAATTTCAAATGGCACAATGTCAAGCCGCAGGTTGACGAGATCGAGTTCCCAGACGGCCATCGCATCATTCTGCTGTCGGAAGGACGGCTGGTGAATCTCGGTAACGCCATGGGCCATCCGAGCTTTGTCATGAGCGCATCGTTCACCAACCAGACGCTGGCGCAGATGGAGCTGTGGAACAATCCTTCAGCCTATAAGAAGGAAGTCTATACATTGCCCAAGCAGCTCGATGAGAAGGTAGCAAGGCTGCATCTCGGCAAGGTCGGCGCCAAGCTGACGGAGCTTCAGCGCTATCAGGCCGATTATATCGGCGTGCCCGTCGAAGGCCCTTACAAGCCCGACACCTACCGCTACTAAGTATGACAGATCATACTGCGCGCGATGGTGGGCAAGACTCCACGAAGCGGCTAATCTCAATCTGATTCGCCTTGAGGGTCGCGAGTTTGGACCGGCCCGCGTCATGTCTTCGACACTCAATCGAAGCGAGGCGGATGTAAGGCCATGGAGCGGCGGCGTGGAGCGAGGGGACCATGCGGACCAGCGGGGGCAAGGCTGCACCTTCATCAAGGTGGCCTGAGAAGCTGTCACGCGTCTCTGCCTTCATCATTGCGATCGTCATCGCGGAGGCGGCGCACGCTGCTTCCGGCGTAGCCCCTATCGACGCGCAGACGCTCCTCATGCTCGGCGTCAATCTCGGCATCATCGCCTTCGCCGTGGGCACGGCTATCGCTTGCCTGCGTACCACCGAGCGCGCGCGCAAGGCCGAGATCGCCGCGAAGCATGAGGCCGAGCTTTATCGCCTGCACGAGACCATGCTCGACAAGGTGCTCGCCGCCGAGCCGCAAGCGCTTCTCACCGTCGACGAAGTTGGCAAACCGGAACTGCTCGCCGCCACCCTGGCGCCAGAACTGGGCGTGCCGAGCGAAGCGAGTAGGATTCTGCATTTCGCCGCCTGGCTCGACGAAACTTCCGCCTCTGCGCTGGTCGCGGCCATGCAAGCTCTGCAAGACCGGGGCGAAGTCTTCACACTGACACTTCGCACGCAGCGCGACAGATATGTCGAAGCCGATGGCCGCGCCGCCGGTCATACACTTATGTTAAAGCTGCGTCAGAGTACCGATGAGCAGATCGGGCGCGCCAATCTCGCCATCCGGCATCAAGAACTCGAAGAGCAGGTCGCTGCTTTGCGCGGTTTGCTCGAGGCAGAAAATGACCGAGAGCGCAGCAAGGCCGAATCAAAGCCAAGCCTCGAAACCCGTTTCCGCAGCTTCGATCGTCTCGCCACCGCCTTTGCCGTGTTCGATGTCGAGCAGCGGCTCACGCATTTCAATCAGGCCTATGTCGCATTATGGCAGCTCGACTTGGATTGGCTCGCGAACCACCCGCGCGATGGCGAGATTCTCGATCGCCTGCGCCAGGCGCGGCGGCTACCCGAGAAGGCCGACTACCGTGAATGGAAAACGGCGTGGCTGTCTGTCTATGGCACCAACGCCCAGATCGAGGATCAGTGGCATCTTCCCGACGGCCGGACCCTGCACGTGGTCGCCGACAGCGACAGCGATGGCGGCATCACCTATCTCTACGAGAACGTCACCGAGCGTCTCGCGCTCGAGAGCCGCTACAACGCGCTGATCCAGGTCCAGCGGGAAACGCTCGACACTTTGCGTGAAGGGGTCGCGGTGTTCGCCCCGAGCGGCCGCCTGCGCCTCTATAATCGCGCCTTCGCCACAATCTGGCAATTAAGCGAAAGCCAGCTCGACGCCGAGCCGCATATCGACGACATCATCGCGTGGTGCAGCGGCCTCTATGACGCGCCTGGAGAATGGGAACGCACCAAGGCGGCCGTAACCGCTATCGTTGCCGAGCGTCACCCCTATGAGAGCCAGATCGACCGTTCCGACGGCAGCGTGCTCGCCTGCGCCGTGCTGCCGCTCCCCGACGGCGGCACGCTCCTCACCTATGTCGATGTGTCGGATTCGAAACGCGTCGAGCGCGCCCTGATCGAGCGCGCGCACGCGCTCGAAGCCGCCGATCGGCTCAAGAACGCCTTCATCAGCCATGTGTCCTACGAGCTGCGCACGCCACTAACCAACATCATCGGCTTCAGCGAGCTGCTCGCCAGTCCCATCGCCGGACCGCTCACCGACAAGCAGCACGATTATCTTGCCGACATCCGCCTATCGGGCCGCACGCTGCTCGCCATCGTCGATGACATTCTCGATCTCGCCACCATTGATGCCGGCGTGCTCGAGCTGAAGCTCTCCGATGTGCGGGTGCACGACGTGCTCGATCAGGCGGTGCAGGGCGTGGAGGAGCGGCTGAAGCAGAACGATCTTGCGCTCTATATCGGCATCGAGCCGGGCATCCACAGCCTCACCGCCGACGGCAAGCGCGTGACCCAGATCCTCTATAATCTTTTGTCCAACGCCATCGGTTTCTCCACCGCAGGAGGACGGATCTCGCTGACTTGTGCGCGCGACGATTCTATGCTCGCCTTCACCGTCGAGGACCAGGGTGTGGGCATTCCGGAGGACTTCCAGCAGGCCGTGTTCGAACGTTTCGAAAGCCGCTCGCTCGGATCGCGCCATCGCGGCGCGGGTCTTGGCCTTTCCATCGTCAAGAATCTTGCCGAGCTGCATGGCGGCCGCGTCAAGCTGTCCTCCACGCCGGGCCAGGGAACGCGCGTCACCGTGCTGCTGCCGATCAGGCAAAAGACGGAAGGGCAGGCGGAGCTCGATCTCAAGGTCTATAAGTCAGCGGGATGAGCGCCGCATGGAGTCTTGACGACGTCGACCTCGTCCGGCTCGACCTTCTCGCCAGCCGCCTCGCCCTGATCCTGAAACCGGGCGATGTCATCGCGCTGAGCGGTCCGCTCGGAGCGGGGAAGACCACCTTGGCGCGGGCGATCGTCACCCGCCTCGGTGATGAGGAAGAAGTGCCGAGTCCGACCTTCGCGTTGATGCAGCGCTACGAGACGCCGCGGCTCACGCTTACCCATTGCGATTTCTACCGGCTTGAGCCCGGCGAGATCGACCAGCTCGGCCTCGATGATGAATTGCGTGAAGGCGCCGTGATGATCGAATGGCCTGAGCGCGCGGAGCGCTGGCTCCCCGCCGACCGTCTCGACATCGCCATGGATGAGACGGCGGAGCCCAACCTTCGCCGCATCGTGCTAACCGGCCACGGCGACTGGGAGGCGCGACTTCTGCGCCTCAAGGCGCTCACTATATTTCTTGACGAGACGCCTTATGCCGAGGCGCCTGCCCGTTATCTTCTCGGCGATGCTTCGACGCGGAGCTATGCCCGCCTCGTCCTACCCGACCGTACCGCAATTTTGATGAATTCACCGCCGCAACCCGACGGGCCGCCGATCCGCGACGGCAAACCTTACAGCGCGCTCGTGCATCTCGCCGAAAACGTAACTCCCTTCGTGGCGATAGCGCACGCGCTCACCGCATGCGGACTCTCCGCACCAATGATCTATGCCTTCGATCTCGATCGGGGCTTTCTCATCCTGGAGGACCTCGGCGATCTCGTGTTCGGCAGCGAAGTGGCCAAAGGCCGCCCGCTTGGCGAGCTTTACGGCCCGGCCATGGAGGCCCTGCTCGTGCTTGCCGAGAACCCTCCGCCCAAGAGCCTTGCCGTCGAAGGTCATGCGCCTTATCAGCTTCCCCGCTATGACGCCGACGCCATGCTGACCGAGGCCTCGCTCCTCATCGACTGGCTCTGGCCGGCGCTGCACGGCAAGGAAATACCGGCCAAAAGCCGTGAGGAATTTACCGCCCTGTGGCGGCCGCTCCTCGAGCAAGCGGCCGAATCGGACCTCGGCTGGGTGTTGCGCGACTACCACTCGCCGAACCTGATTTGGCTGCCCGACAGGGAGGGGGCGCGCCGGGTCGGCATCCTCGACTTCCAGGACGCGCTTTTGGGGCCGCTCGCCTATGACCTCGTGTCGCTCCTCCAGGACGCCCGGCTCGACGTGCCGGAAGCGCTTGAAGCGGAGCTTCTCGCTCGCTACTGTGCCGACCGAGGCGCGCAAAGCCAGCACTTTTCGAGCGATCAGTTTGTCTCGCTCTACGCAACGCTCGGCGCCCAACGCAACTCTAAGATCCTCGGCATCTTTGCTCGATTGGCGAAACGTGACGGCAAGCGCGGCTATCTTGCTCATATCCCGCGGGTCACGCGCTATCTTGAGCGGGACCTGGCCCACCCGGCTTTGTCTAAGCTTCGGGCGTGGTATGCGCGCGAACTGCCGAAAGCCCAAGACCTGCCTCCCCTCACCCTCTAGGAGGGCAGCATGAGCGAGGCGCGCACCGCCATGGTGCTGGCCGCGGGGCTTGGCGAGCGCATGCGCCCGCTCACTCTGCGCATGCCGAAGCCGATGGTCCCGCTTGCCGGCAAGCCTCTGCTCGATCACGTTCTCGACAGGCTGGCGCAGGCTGGCGTCGAGACCGCGGTCGTGAACGTGCATTATTTTCCCGAGCAGATCGAAGCGCATGTCGCAAGCCGCACGGGCAAGCAACCCGACCTCGTCATCTCCGACGAGCGTGGCGTGCTGCTGAACACCGGCGGCGGCGTCGTCAAGGCGCTGCCTCTGCTCGGACCGGGGCCATTCTTCGTACACAATGCCGATTCGGTGTGGAGCGAAGGTCCAGGACAAGCTCTAAAGCGTATGTTGCGCAAATGGGACCCGGCGCGGATGGACGCTTTGCTGCTGCTTGCGCCGCTGACCACCAGCGTCGGTTATGTCGGTAGGGGCGATTTCGCCATGTCACCGGACGGACGACTAACAAGGCGTGGCGAACGGGAGGTCGTACCGTTCGCCTTTGCCGGCGTGTCGCTCTGCGATGCGCGCATGTTCGAGGAGGCGCCGGAGGGTCCCTTCTCACTCAACCTACTCTGGGACCGCGCGCTGACCAAAGGCCGGCTGTTCGGGCTGAGGCTCGACGGACGCTGGATGCATGTCGGCACCCCGGATGCCTTGACCGAAGCCGAAACGTTGTTCGAGCGTGAAGGTGCCTGACCGACCGAAAACAGGGCCAAGGCTCTATACCATCCCGCCGACGGCGCCGTTCCTCACCACGCTTGCCGGCGCTATTCTCTCGGGCGATTTGCCCCTTCCCGGCGGGCCCAAGCCCGATCCGCTGTATCTGCCATCCTTCACCCTCTATCTGCCGACACGACGCGCGGCACGGGCGCTGCGCGAGGCCTTCCTCGCCGAAGCGGGGGGCAACGCCATGCTTTTGCCGCGCATCCGCACCCTCGGCGATCCCGATGAAGAAGCCGCCCTTATCCTCGGAGCCGACGACACGGAAGGTGGTGACTCCGAGGGAACGGCCGGCGCGCCCGCCATCGGCGCGCTACAGCGGCGCCTTGCCCTCATGCGGCTCGTACTCGCTTACAGGCATCGTCCTCCCCCCGCCGCCACCGAACTCGACATCGATTCGATTCGCTGGGACCTCTCGCCTGGTCAAGCCTCAGGCCTAGCCGCCGATCTCGCCCGGCTCATGGACACAGTCGAAAGCGAGGAGGTTGACCTCTCCGCGATCGACACGATCGTTCCGGAAGAATTTGCCGAACATTGGCGTAGCACCGTCGAGTTTCTCAAGATCGTCACCGAGCATTGGCCGCAATATCTCGCCGACAACGGCCTGGTATCGCCCGTCATCCGCCGCAACGCATTGATGCAGCGTGAGGCCGAGCGTCTCTCCGCCGGTTCGCAGCATCCGGTGATCGCCGCGGGATCGACCGGCACGGTGCCCGCCACGGCCCGTCTCCTGAAGGTCATCGCCTCGCTGCCCAACGGCGCGGTGGTGCTTCCGGGGCTCGACCGCTGCCTCGACGAGGAAAGCTGGGAGAGCCTCGAAAAACATCCCGAGCATCCGCAGGCCGGCATGGCCTCGCTTCTGCGCGAGCTTGGCGCGGGGCGAAGCGACGTCGCCGACCTGCCGGGAAGCGCGCCCGATGCCGCGGCAAATGCGCGGCTCAGTTTCGTGAGCGAGGCGTTGCGTCCGGCGGCGACCACCGATCATTGGGAGAAACTGATCGAGGATGGCCCAGAAAAGTCGGATCGTGATGCAAGCGCGAACCTCGCCAACGCGCTTCCCAATGTCCATCTGGTCGAGGCGCCGACCGCCCATGACGAGGCGGAGTCTATCGCTCTGATCCTCCGGTCCTGCATTGAGACACCGGGCAAGACGGCGGCGCTGGTAACGCCGGATCGGGTGCTGGCGCGGCGCGTGGCCGCGAGGCTCAGGCAATATGAGCTTGCTATTGACGATTCAGCGGGGCTGCCCGTCGCCCGCACCGCCCCCGGCGCCTTCCTCGATCTTGTGCTCGGCGCGGTGGAAAAGGACTTCGCACCGCAAGCGCTCATGGCGCTGCTCAAGCATCCGCTTACCCTGCTCGGCCGCACGCCAGGCGATATCCGCAAGACGGCACGGATGCTTGAGCGTGGCGCCTTCCGCGACATCTATATGGGCCAAGGCTTGGGTGGCGTTCGCGACGCGCTCGAGGCGCCACGCGACGAAGCCCTGAAACGGAAGCGCACCGAGCTCAGCTCTGACGAAAAGAAAGATGTTCTCGCTCTGATAAAGCATCTCGAAACCGCTTTCGCGCCACTGATGAACCTATTTTCGACGACGACGGGCCACAGCCTCGCTGATTTGACGGAAGCCCATGTCGAGGCGGCGCAAGCCTTGGCCCGTGATGCCAGCGGCTCGCATGCGTCCTTGTGGCAAGACGAAGCGGGCGAAGCGCTGGCGGTGCTTCTTGCCGAGATGATCGCGGCCGGGGCGAATGTCGACATGCCGGCCGCCGATTATCCCCCCTTCTATCGCAGTCTGCTCGCGGGCCAGGTGGTGCGGCCGCCAGGGCGCGCGCATCCGCGTCTCTTCATCTGGGGACCACTCGAAGCACGCCTGCAACAGCCCGACATCGTGGTCCTCGGTGGCCTCAACGAAGGTACATGGCCGCGGCCGCAGGAGGCCGGCCCCTGGCTTAGCCGTCCCATGCGCCAGTCACTCGGTCTTGCCCCGCCCGAACGGTTCACCGGTCTGTCGGCGCATGATTTCGCGCAAGGACTCGGCGCCCGTAACGTCTATCTCACCCGTTCGATGAAAGTCGAAGGCGTGCCGACCGTACCGTCGCGCTGGTTGCAGCGCCTGCTCGCACTGGCCAAGGCGTCGCGGATCGACCAGGAGGCCGCACCCGAGCCGCCGTGGGTTGCTTGGGCTCGCGAGCGTGACTGGGAGCCTATGTTCGATCCAGCGAAGCCGCCCAAGCCCAAGCCGCCGGCTGCGGCACGACCGCGCGAAATGAGCGTGACCCGAATCGAGCGATGGATTGCCAATCCTTACGAGATCTTCGCCCGCAACATCTTGAAGCTCGAAGCATTGAAGCCGCTCGGCGCCGAACCCGATCCGGCCTTGCGCGGCAGCCTCGTCCATCGCGCCCTGCATGACTTCGCCCGGGCCTTTCCCGACACGCTGCCCGACGACATCGAGGGCGAATTGACCAAGCTCGCCGATAAATATTTCGACGAACTGGGCGGGTCGCCACGCGTCGAGGCCTTCTGGCGGCCGCATTTCCAGCTCTTCGCCCGCTGGTTCGCCGCCACCGAACCGGGACGGCGCGCCGAGATGACGCGCACATGCACCGAGATGCGGGGCGTGATCGATCTCCCGGATGGTTTCCGCCTCACCGCCCGCGCCGACCGCATCGACATCCACACCGACGGCGAAGCCACGATCTACGATTACAAGACCGGCAAGCCTCCATCGCCCTCGAATGTCGAAAAGCTGTTCGCGCCGCAGCTTCCCCTCGAAGCGGCCATCGCTGGAGCCGGCGGCTTCGCCGATCTCGAATCGCTGACGGTTAAGGGGTTACGCTACATCCGTGCGTCCGGCCGGAACGATGGCGGTGAAGATAGCGCGGCTGCGAACGCCACGGCGCAAGCTCTGGCGGAAAAGGCGCTCGGAGACTTGCAGCGCTTGGTCAATAAATATGCCGATCCGGGGATGCCCTATGAGGTGAAGCGGCGTCGCGGCACGGCCTTCACCAATGCCTATCGCTACGACGACTACGAGCTTCTCGCGCGCGTCCAGGAATGGCTGACGCTCGAGGCCGAGGAGGAGTGGTGACGAGCATCGAGACCCTTCTCCAGGAAGCCGATGCCAACCAGGCGCGCGCTTCGGACCCGGAAGCCTCAGCCTGGGTGTCGGCCAATGCCGGCACCGGCAAGACCGCCGTTCTGGTGAAGCGTGTGTTGCGGCTTCTGCTCGCCGGCTCGAACCCTGAAGCCATCCTCTGCCTCACTTACACCAAGACGGCCGCCGCCGAGATGCAGAACCGGCTGCTTGGCGCGCTGGCCGCCTGGGCGACCATGACGCGCGATGCGTTGCGCGAGGATCTCGGCAGGTTGCTGGGCCGCGCACCGGACGACAAGGAGCAGAAAATTGCCCGCCGTTTGTTCGCGCAGGCGCTCGAAGCCAGAGGCGGACTCAAGATTCACACCATTCATGGCTTCTGCCAACGGCTGTTGCAGCGATTCCCGCTCGAAGCGCGGATCACGCCACATTTCACCGTGCTCGAAGAACAGGACGCCGCGCGGCTCAAGCGGGAAGCCTACGAAGCAACCATCTCCCGCGCCGCACAGGACCGCGACAGTGCGCTCGGCAAGGCGCTCGCCAAGGCCATCACCTTCACGAGCGACGATTATTTCCGCAAAGTGGTTGAGACGGTGATGGAACGTCGCGGCGATCTTGACCGCATGATGGCCTTTCACGGCGGCATCGACGATTGGGCCCTGGCGGAGGCCGATTCCCTCAAGCGCCTGTTCGGCGTTGCCGAGCAGGCAGAAGAAGAGGCGCTGATCACCGGGCTTGCCGGCGTTCTGTCCGATGCCGACATCGATGCGGCGATAGAAGCTTTCGAAGCCTGCGGCAGCGCCGCCAAAAGGGATTGCGATACGGAGCGGCTTCTGCGTGAGGCGCGCTCCAGCACGGGCGAAGCAAGGGTGGCGGCACTCAAATCCGTGTTCCTGACCACCGCCGGCGATCCAAGAAAACAGATTTGTACCAAAGGCTTAGCCGACAGCGCGCCCAATATTGCCAGCAGCCTCAATGCCGCCAAGGAGCGCTATGCCGCGCTCAACGACAGGCTCGCGCATCTGCGCGTGGCCGAGGCAAGCGGCGCCGTGATTGCTTTCGCCGATGCGATCCTCGCCGATTACGAACAGCGCAAGCGCGCCGAAGCCGCGCTCGACTATGACGACCTTATCGCCAAGACGCAGTTCCTCTTCTCCCGCGTCGGCGCCACGTCCTGGGTGCTGTACAAGATCGACGGCGGCATCGATCATATTCTGGTCGATGAGGCGCAGGACACCAACCCGGCGCAATGGCAGATCATTCAGTCGATCGCCGAGGAGTTTTTTGCCGGCGCTGGCGCGAGTGACAAACTGCGCACGCTGTTCGCGGTCGGTGACGAGAAGCAATCGATCTATAGCTTCCAGGGCGCCGACCCATCGCGCTTCGGCGTGATCGGCAAAGATTTCCAGCGAAGAGCCGTGGCCATCGCCGCCAAATGGCACGACGTGCCGCTCAATCTATCCTTCCGCTCGACCAAGCCGATTCTCGATGCGGTCGATGCCGTGTTCGCCTCCACCGAGGCGCAGCACGGGTTGATTTTCAGCGAGGGCACGATCGTCCAGCATTACGCGCGCCGTAAAGGTCAGGCAGGATTGGTCGAGCTGTGGCAACTCCAGAGCGAGACCAAGTCCGATCCGGTCGAGGCCTTCGAGCCTTGGAAAGAAGAAACGAGCGGCGCCCACTCGGTCGATCTGCTCTGCCGCCGCATCGCCGCGACCATTAGGCGTTGGCTCGACCAGGGGGAGATGCTCCCCTCGCGCGGCCGCAAGATACGCGCCGGCGACATCTTAATCCTGGTGCGCCGCCGCGATCCCTTCACCACGCCCATGATCCGCGCGCTGAAGCAGTTGGACATCAATGTGGCCGGCGCCGATCGCATGAAGCTCATGGGTCAGCTTGCCGTGCAGGATCTGGTGGCGCTTGCCGACGTGCTCTTGCTGCCGGAAGACGATCTTGCGCTCGCCGTGGTGCTGAAGGGTCCCTTCTTCAATCTCGATGACATGGCGCTGTTCGACCTCGCTTATCGCCGGGAGGGCTCGTTATGGGCGGCACTCAAGTCCAAGGCAAAGACGGACGCGCGTTTCGCCGAAGCGGAGCGGCGCCTCACCGAATGGCGCAAACGCACGGACTTTCAACCGCCATATGAATTCTTCTCCGAAGTGCTCGGCGCCGAGAACCAGCTTATGCGCAAGCGCATGCTAAGGCGGCTTGGCCCCGAGGCGGCCGAGGCTATCGACGAGTTTCTCGATCTCGCCCTGCGTTGTGACCGCGACGCCGCACCGTCACTTCAAGCCTTCATCGACCAGCTGCGCATGAGCGATATCGAGATCAAGCGCGACATGGAACAGGAGCGTGATGAAGTCCGTATCATGACAGTGCATGGCGCCAAGGGGCTCGAGGCGCCGATCGTGTTCCTGCCTGATACCTGCATGCTGCCGCGCGCGCAGGGGCCGCGCATCTTTCCTCTTGAGCGCGCGGGCGAACCGTCGGACGCGGTGCCGCATCTCGCCTGGGCGCCAGGCGGTCATTCCGACCTCGAGGGCCTGGCAAGGTCCAAAGACGCCCTGAAACGGGCTGAGCGCGCGGAATATAACCGGCTGCTCTATGTGGCCATGACGCGGGCGAGCGATCGTCTCTATGTCTGCGGCTGGATCGGCCAGAAGAAGGAGCCGGAAACCAAATCCTGGTATCCGCTGATTGAAGACACCCTTGCCGGGCTTCTCACCGAAACCGGGGATGCTGACGGTATCACCGTGCGGCGTATGGCGAGCCCGCAGGAGACGCCGGTCAAAGACGAGGATGCCAAGGGCGAGGGAAAGGACGTTCCGCCGCTTCCCGCCTGGGCGCTTACGCCGGCCGCGCCGGAACGGACAAGGCCGCGCTTTGCCCCATCGAGGCTGGCCCTTGGCGCCGTAGCCGGCGGCCACGGTTTCATCCAGCCGCCGCTGGGACCGCTCGCGCTCAGCGCAAGCAACCGCTACGCCCGGGGCCGTCTGGTACACGCCCTGTTGCAGCATCTGCCGGAGGTCAGCCCCGAGAACCAGGAGAAGGCGGCGCGCGCCTTCGTTACCGTGCGCGGCGCCGGCCTCTCGGAAGATTTGAAAACAGAGATCATCACCGAGTGCTTGGCGATCGTCCAAGATGCCGGCTTCGCGCCGTTGTTCCAGCCGGGAAGTCTGGCCGAGGTTCCGGTCGTGGCCAGGATTGGCGACGGCGATAAAGCTTTCGAGCTCGAAGGCCAGATCGACCGTCTGGCCGAACACGAAGGCGATCTTATCATCCTCGACTACAAGACCAACCGCCCGCCACCCGAACGGCCCGAGGAGGTGGCACCGGCCTATATCGCCCAGCTGGCTGCTTATCGCTTGGCTCTGGCGCCGATCTTCCCCGGCCGCAAGGTGCGTGCGGCCCTGCTATGGACCGATGGGCCGAAGCTCATGGAGATCCCGGAAGCCATGCTAGATGCTGCCGAATGTCGCCTCATGCAGGGCGGAGCAAACCTTGACGGCCCGGAAGGGCGCACCTAGGTTCCGGTCTTCCAAAAACGGCCGCTCAGCACGAATCGGCCTCGGCACGCGAGGAATAGCGATATGGCAACCGAAAAAGTCTCCGACGACACCTTCGAAGCCGAGGTGCTCAAATCCGCAACCCCCGTGGTGGTGGATTTCTGGGCCGAATGGTGCGGCCCGTGCCGGCAGATCGCGCCGGCACTCGAGGAGATTGCCAAGGAGTTCGACGGCAAGGTGCGCATTGCCAAGCTGAATGTCGACGAGAACGCAGAAATCAGCACCCGCTACGGCATTCGCAGCATCCCAACCCTGATGCTGTTCAAGGACGGCCAGGTCGCCGGAACGCTCAAAGGCGCTTACCCCAAGACCCAGCTCGCCGCCTGGATCAACGGCACCCTCGGCACCGCTTAAGGGATTTTATTTTCCGTGCAGCTTCAGCACGTGGCCCGCGAGATAGAGCGAGCCGCAGATCAAGATGCGCGCCGGTCCCTTTACCGTTGCCTGGGATTGCAGCAACGACGCCTGCACGCTTTCCGCGGCAACAACATCGAACCCTTCCGCCTTGGCGATCTCGGCGAGCGCGGCCGAGCCGAAGGCATTCGGCTCTTCGGGGATCGGCACGGTGTAGACGCGCTCGACCAGCCCCTTGAACGGAGCGATGAACGCGTGCGCGTCCTTGGTTTCCATCATGCCCCAAATAAGATGCACGGGCCGAGCCAGGCGCTCGTCGAGTTCGGCCAGCGCATGCGCCGTGACCTGACCGCCGGCGGCATTGTGCCCGCCATCGAGCCAGATCTCCGTGCCCTCACCGACCAAAGCGTGCAGCGCGCCGACGGGTAAGCGCTCCATGCGCGCCGGCCATTGCGCGTGCGTCAGGCCATATTCCAGCGCACGCTCGGTGAGCGCTTCGCCGAACACGATGCTCGCCTCGGCGATCGACATGCCCGCATTGTCGATCTGGTGACGTCCGGCAAGCCGCGGCAGCGGCAGATCGAGCAGGCGTTCCTCCGTCTGGAAGATCAACCGCCCATGCTGCTCGAAAGCGTCGAAATCGCGGCCCGACACATAGAGTGGCGCGCCGACTTCCGCCGCCCGACGTTCGATCGTCTCGAAGGCTTGCCGCTCCTGCTTGCCCACGACGCAAGGCACGCCAGGCTTGAGGATGCCGGCCTTCTCGCCGGCGATCTCAGCCATAGTCTCGCCCAGAAACGACACGTGATCGATGGAAACGGGCGTGATGGCAGTAAGCAGCGGCTTTTTCACCACATTGGTGGCGTCGAGCCGGCCGCCCAGTCCCGTTTCCAGCAGCAACAGATCGGCGGGCTCTTCGGCGAAGGCGAGAAAGGCCGCGGCGGTGGTGATCTCGAACAGGGTGATCAGCTCGCCGTCATTGGCATCTTCCGCACGGGTCAGGCAGTCGACCAGAAAATCTTCATCGATAGGCCGCCCGCCATGCGGACCGGCCAGAACGACGCGCTCATGAAAATTGACGAGATGCGGCGACGTATAAACATGCACGCCCTTGCCCAGCCCCTCGGCGATGGCGCGGAGGAAGGCTTGGGTTGAGCCTTTGCCGTTGGTGCCGGCCACATGCACCACCGGCGGCAGCCTGTCTTGCGGGTTGCCGAGTTTTGCCAGCAACCGCTCGATGCGCCCAAGCGACAGATCGATCGACTGCGGATGCAGCCGTTTCAGGCTTTCGAGCAGGGTATCGCTCGACGTTTGCCTTGGGCGGGCACGCGCCCGCCCGGCGCTGTGAGGGAGTTGGGTCAAGTCCGTGAGAGCCTTCAGGCATTGTGCGGCGGCGGGGGATTAGCGCCATCGCGAATGCTCCCCGTCAAGGCGTCATGATCGCGCTGGTCGGTCAAGGCAGGCTGCCCCTTGCCGTCCGGGACCGTGCCGGAATTGCCCGAGTTCAGCGAGTTTCCGGAGTTTCCGGAGTTCCCCGAGTTGCCCGCGTGATGCGCCAGGCCGTGCATCTCCTCGGCGACCGCGGCATGGCGGGAGGCGTGGCGGTGAGTCAAGAGATGGCAGAGACGGGCAAGTGTCGCGCGCAGTTCATGACGGTGCACCACTATATCGACCATGCCGTGGTCGTAAAGATATTCGGCGCGCTGGAAGCCGTTCGGCAGCTGTTCGCGGATGGTCTGCTCGATCACGCGCGGTCCGGCGAAACCGATCAAGGCGCCGGGTTCGGCGATCTGGATGTCGCCGAGCATGGCGTAAGAGGCCGTGACGCCGCCGGTGGTTGGGTGCGTCAGCACCACGATGTAGGGCAGGTGCGCCTCGCGCAGCTCTTGCACCGCCACGGTGGTGCGCGGCATCTGCATCAAGGAGAGAATGCCTTCCTGCATGCGCGCGCCGCCCGAGGCGGCGAATAGAATGAAGGGAGTTTCGCGCTTCACGGCGGTGCGCATGGCGGTGATCACCGCCTCGCCCGCGGCGGTGCCGAGCGAGCCGCCGAGAAAATCGAAATCCTGCACCGCGGCGACGATCGCCTCGCCTTCGAGCCGCCCAGCGCCGGCGAGCACCGCGTCGGCCAAGCCCGTTTTGCTCTTCGCATCCTTGAGGCGGTCGGTATAGCGGCGTTCGTCGCGGAACTTGAGCGGATCGACCGGTACTTCCGGCGTAGGCAGCGTCTCGAATTCGCCGCTGTCGAACAGGCTCTTAAGCCGCGCCGACGCCGACATGCGCATGTGATAGTTCGAGCCGGGGACCACGAACTGATTGGCTTCGAGGTCCTTGTAATAGATCATCTGCCCGGTCTCAGGGCACTTCACCCAGAGATTCTCCGGCATCTCCTTCCGGCGAAGGATGGAGCGGATTTTGGGTCTTACGACGCTGTTGATCCAGTTCACGGGTCTACCGAACTCTCAAAAAACGATCACACGATGGCTAGACGGCCTCGGCTTCAGCCGGGTGATGCAACGCCGAGGCAAGACGTTTAACAAAATCAATTACTTGCGGCTTGGTCGCGGAACTCGCCTGCCCCTTGCCGTCAAGGCTTTGGGCGATGGCGGTAACGAGCGCCGAACCCACAACCACGCCTTCGGCGAGCCCCCCGATCGCACTCACCTGCGCTTCCGTCTTGACCCCGAAGCCGACGGCAATGGGCAGATCGGTATGCGCCTTGAGGCGCTCGACATGCGCCTTGACATCGCGCAAATCCGGCGCCGCCGTTCCAGTAATGCCCGCGATCGACACGTAATAGACAAAACCGCTCGTGTTCGCGAGCACTGCCGGCAAGCGCTTGGCATCGGTCGTCGGTGTCGCCAGCCGGATGAAGTTGAGCCCCGCCGCGCTCGCGGCCGGGCGAAGCTCGGCATCTTCCTCAGGCGGCATGTCCACCACGATCAATCCATCGGCGCCGGCTTCCGCCGCATCGGCGACGAAGCGGTCCACCGGATAGACATATATGGGGTTGTAATAGCCCATTAGCACGAGGGGGGTCGTTTGATCCCCGGCACGGAAATCGCGCACCATACGAAGCGTCTTTGCCATGGTCTGGCCGGCTTTGAGCGCGCGTTGCGAAGAGGCCTGGATCGCCGGCCCGTCGGCCATGGGATCGGAGAAGGGCATGCCGAGCTCGACGATGTCGGCGCCCGCCTTCGGCAATTCCTTCAGGATGGCGAGCGAGGTGTCGTAATCGGGATCGCCGGCCGTGATGAAGATGACGAGCCCCGCGCGCCCTTCGCGTTTCAACGCGGCAAATCTTTTATCGATCCGTGTTTGGCTCATGCCTTGGCATCCAGATAGTTCGCCACGGAATCGAGATCCTTGTCGCCCCGGCCTGACAGATTGAGCACCATCAGATGCGATTTCGGCTTCTGCGGCGCCACATCGAGTACGCGGGCAAGCGCATGTGCGGGCTCAAGCGCCGGAATGATGCCCTCGAGCTTGCTGCAGAGCTGGAACGCGCTGACCGCCTCGTCGTCGGTCGCCGAGAGGAATCGCACGCGGCCGACATCGTTGAGCCAGGAATGCTCCGGCCCGATGCCGGGATAATCGAGACCCGCCGAGATCGAATGCGCCTCCTCGATCTGGCCGTCATCATCCATCAACAGATAGGTGCGGTTGCCATGCAACACGCCCGGCCTGCCACCGGCGATCGAAGCGGCATGCTTGCTGTCGAGCCCATGTCCGGCTGCCTCGACACCGTAGATTTCGATGCCGCGTTCGTCGAGGAAGGGATGGAACAGGCCCATGGCATTCGAGCCGCCGCCGATACAGGCGATCAGCGAATCCGGCAGCCTTCCCTCAGCCGCCAGCATCTGCTCGCGCGTCTCCCGCCCGATGATCGACTGAAAGTCGCGCACCATGGCCGGATAAGGATGCGGGCCCGCCACCGTGCCGATGCAATAGAAGGTATCGTGCACATTGGCGACCCAGTCGCGCAATGCCTCGTTCATGGCGTCCTTCAGCGTCTTGGAGCCCGATTCCACTGCGCGGACCTCGGCGCCCAGCATCTTCATGCGCAGCACATTCGGCTTCTGCCGCGCCACGTCGACCGAGCCCATATAGATGATGCAGGGCAGGCCGAATTTGGCGCAGAGCGTGGCGGTAGCGACCCCATGCATGCCGGCGCCGGTCTCGGCGATGATGCGCGTCTTGCCCATGCGCTGAGCGAGCATGATCTGGCCGAGCACGTTGTTGACCTTGTGCGCGCCGGTGTGATTGAGCTCTTCGCGCTTGAAATAGATCTTGGCGCCGCCGCAATGCGCCGTCAGCCGCTCGGCGAGATAAAGCGGCGACGGACGCCCGACATAGGTTGAGAGATGCGCATCCATCTCCGCCTGGAATTTCGGATCGGCCTTGGCTTCATTATAGGCGCGCTCGAGATCGAGGATCAGCGGCATCAAAGTCTCGGCGACGAAGCGGCCGCCATAGAGCCCGAAATGGCCGCGTTCGTCGGGACCGCCGCGATAGGTATTCAATGGGCTTTGCTCGGATCTCGCGCTCATGACGCCTTCGCCCGCGTTTGCGGCGTCGCTTCTTTCGCCGCGTGAATGAAGCTTCTCACCAACCCTGCATCCTTTTCTCCGGGCGCGCTTTCCACCCCGGAGGAGACATCGACCAGAATTGCGCCGGTTATCGCGATCGCCTCGCCGACAGTGTCGGGGTTGAGACCGCCCGACAGGGCGAACGGCGCGCCGACGCCGCGCAGCAGCGTCCAATCGAATGCGACGCCGGCGCCGCCAGGGACCTCCGCATCAGCCGGGGGCTTCGCGTCGAACAGAACAAGGTCGGCAATCCCGGCATAAGCATCAGCCTTGGCCGTGTCGGCTTGGCCCTGAACGCCGATCGCCTTCATGACCGGCAGTCCGGTACGCGCCTTGACGGCTTCGACCCGCTCGGGCGTCTCGCTGCCGTGCAACTGCAGGAGAGAAGGCCGGACCCGCTCGGCGACCGCATCGATCAGCGCGTCGTCGGGATCGACCAGAACGGCCACGGCACCGATTTTGCCGCGCGCGATGGCCGCAAGGACCCGCGCCTCCTCCACCTCGACATGGCGCGGGCTGTGCGGAAACAGAACCAGACCGACAAAATCGGCGCCTTCGGCCGCCGCCGTCTCGATAATGGCCGGCGTCCGCACGCCGCAGATTTTAATCTTGACCGCCACGGGCTTAGCTCACGAGGTGGGAGTTGCCGGCTTATGGGCTCGCGCTGGGGCAACCCTATGCCAATCCGCTCATCCAAGTCTATCGCACTGCAACATCGGCCTTGCCAAGGGGTTTAGGGCGGATCGGTTTACGCGCCCGCCGGCCGCCAGACCGTGAGCCATGGTGCGCGGACCAGAAGACCGTCTAATTGGCAGGAAGCCGCGGATGATGGGCCGGGTCGCGCTCCTCGAGCTCCTGCTCGAGCTTGTCGGCGCGTGTGTGCCACTCATCGGCTTCACGGCGCCGCACCCGCGCCGATTTGCGCCATTTCCCCTGGCTGAGCCAGGTCGCGATACCACCCACGATGAGCCCAAGCGCGAAGGTGACGAGCAGGAACATGAAAAAGGGGCCTTGCCAGATCAGGCCGGGATCAGGACCCCCGAACGGGTCGAGGATCAGCTCGACCGGCTTACGGTTGACCACGGCAAGGGCGATCAAAAGCACGCCGAGGGGCACAACGATCAGGGCAAATGCGAGCTTACGCCACAAAGGCAGCTCCATAAATGGCGCCAGCGCCAGGTTTTAAGCGCGCGGCCGCCCGGCTCTAGGGTTCAGCCGCTCGCGCAGCTCCTTGCCAGTCTTGAAGAAGGGCACGTGTTTGTCCTCCACGAAGACCGTATCGCCGGTGCGGGGATTGCGTCCCTGCCGAGCCGCGCGATGCTTGACTGTGAAGGCGCCGAAACCGCGCAACTCCACCCGGTTGCCGCGCGCCAAAGCGCCGGTAATTTCGTCGAGAATGATGTTGATGATGCGCTCGACGTCACGATGAAAGAGGTGCGGATTGGCCGCAGCCACTTTCTGAATCAACTCAGACTTGATCATTATACGCCCCACCGGCCGGCCACCCGAAAAGGCGGCGGACGCCCCCCACTATCCCGAATTAGGGTGCCAAACCGAGACAAGACCGTCAAGCTTAAGGGTTGACGCTGCTTGCCCAATCAAACCAGCGATTGTGCCCGAGGAAAGGCCGAAAGCGTCGGCCATCGAGTGGATCAGCCAGCCAAATAGGCCGCTGGATTCCGCCTTGGGCTTCCACTCGACGATCTTCAGGCCCGCCGGTACGTCCCGTTCCGTCCTGAGCCAGCTCATGGCCGTTTCCTCGTCGCCGATCTGGTCGGCGAGCTTGAACTCGACTGCCTGCCGGCCAGAATAGATGCGGCCCTCGGTCAGGCCAGGAACCGAGGAAGGCTGGATATCGCGGCGCTTGCCGACCAGATCGACGAACCAGGTCTTCGCTTCCTGCACCATTTCCTCGGTCAATTCCCGCGCTCTCTCGTCTGCCGGCTGGAACGGGCTCGGCACGGCTTTCAACGGTCCGCTCTTCACCTCCTCGACCTTGATGCCGAGCGTTTGCAGAAGCTCGGTGACCTCGGCCCATTGGAAGATCACGCCGACGGAGCCCGTGATGGTGTTGCCATAGACGAAGATACGGTCGGTGGCGAGCGCGACGATATAGGCGGCGGAGGTGGCGAGCGTGCCGCACACCGCGACCACCGGCTTTTTCTCGGCGAGACGGCGCACGGAGTCGTAAAGAGCCTCGCCCCCCGTGGTGGTGCCGCCGGGACTGTTGATGTCGAGGATGACGGCCTTGACCTGATCGGACTGTCCGACCCGCTCGATCAATTCCTGCATCTTGCGATCGTCGGTAATGACGCCGCTGACCGTCACTCTTGCGACATGCGGCAGGATGCCGGCCGAACTCGTCATCTCCTGGTCGCCCAGGAACAATGTGCCGATCAGGAGGAGGCCGAAAGCGACGGCGGCGATGCGCCAGGCGGCGATCCGCCGTCTCAGGCGGCGGCGTTCGATCACGCTTTCGGGGTCGAGAGCCATCGGGCTTCGCTCAAATTCGTTCTGCTGCAAGCGGCGCCAAGAGTATCAGGTCAGGCTTGGCTCGGCCGCTCATTCTTCCGGCGCGGCTTCGGTTTCTTCAGCCTTGGCCTTGGCGCGCTTGCGCTTCGGCTTGGCCGGAGCTTCCTCGTCCTCGCCCTCGTCGCCCTCGTCGCCTTTCGCTTTATTCAAGGCTGCGCCGAGAATGTCGCCAAGCGAGGCGCCGGAATCGGTCGAGCCGTATTGGGCCACCGCTTCCTTCTCTTCGGCGATTTCGAGCGCCTTGATCGAGGCCGTGACTTTGCGGGCTTTGGCATCGACCTGGGTGAGCACCGCGTCGAACTTCTCGCCGACGCCGAAGCGGTCGGGTCTCTGCTCCGAGCGGTCGCGCGATAGATCGGCGCGGCGGATGAAGGTCGTCAGGTCGTGGTCGACCAGCTTGACGTCGAGCCCGTTATCCTTGACCGCGGTCACCTCGCAAGTCACGCGCATGCCTTTTTTGAGCTTGGCAGACGGCGTGCCCGAAGCGAACGGGTCGGGCGTGAGCTGCTTGATGCCGAGGCTGATGCGCTCCTTCTCGGAGTCGGCTTCGAGCACCACGGCTTTGACGGTATCGCCCTTCTTGTAATCCTTGAGCGCTTCCTCGCCTGCCTTGGTCCAATCGAGATCGGACAGATGCACCATGCCGTCGATGCCGCCGTCGAGTCCGACGAACAGGCCGAACTCGGTGATATTGCGAATCTGGCCTTCGATATTGGTGCCCGGCGGATGATTGGCGGTGAAGGCGACCCAGGGATTCTCCTGCGTCTGCTTCAGGCCGAGCGAGATGCGGCGCTTGTCGGGATCGACTTCGAGCACCTGCACCTCCACCTCCTGGCTCGTCGAGATGATCTTGCCGGGGTGGATGTTCTTTTTCGTCCAGCTCATCTCCGAGACGTGGATCAAGCCTTCCACGCCGGCCTCGAGCTCGACGAAGGCGCCATAGTCGGTGATGTTGGTGACCGTGCCCTTGAAGCGCGACTCCACCGGGTATTTGGCGGCGATGCCTTCCCAAGGATCCGATTCAAGCTGCTTGATGCCGAGGCTGATGCGCTGCGTCTCGGGGTTGATACGGATGATCTGCACCTTCACCGTGTCGCCGACATTCACGATCTCAGACGGATGGTTGACACGTCTCCACGCCATGTCGGTGACGTGCAGCAGGCCGTCGATGCCGCCGAGATCGATGAAGGCGCCGTAATCGGTGATGTTCTTGACCACGCCGTCGATGATCTGACCCTCTTCGAGACGCGCCACGATCTCGCTGCGCTTCTCCGCGCGCGTTTCTTCCAGAACCGAGCGGCGCGATACGACGATATTGCCACGCCTGCGATCCATCTTCAGGATCTGGAAGGGCTGCGGCATGTTCATGAGTGGGCCAACGTCGCGAATCGGGCGGATGTCCACCTGGCTGCCCGGCAGGAAGGCCACGGCCCCGTCGAGATCGACGGTGAAACCGCCCTTGACGCGATTGAAGATCACGCCTTCGACGCGCTCGCCGGCTTTGTATTTCTCTTCCAGCCGCGTCCAGCTTTCCTCGCGGCGCGCTTTCTCGCGCGACAGCACGGCTTCTCCGGCTGAGTTCTCGACGCGCTCGAGATAAACGTCGACCTCATCACCGACGGAAAGCGTCGGTGCGCGGCCTGACAAACCAAATTCCTTGAGTGGGATGCGTCCTTCGGTCTTCAGTCCGACGTCGATAACCGCGACGTCCTTCTCGATCCCGACGATGGTGCCTTTGATGACACTGCCTTCCTGGAGCGCGGTGCCGGTCAGCGACTCTTCAAGAAGGGCTGCGAACTCGTCGCGGCTCGGATGGCTTACATTCGTCTGCGGTTCGTTCATCTAGTATCCTACTCGCCGTCCCATCATATCGCTGAACCCTGACCCCAAAGGCTTGTTTAGGGAGCAGCGCGTCCAAGGCTGCCACCCGACTCCGCACGAATTTTTCGCGGAAAACATCGAAAAAGTGGTGTGCCAATGCAAAATGGGCAGGAGCCTCAACCGGCCTGCCCCGCATGGCCCATCGCAGCATCGACTATATCAATAGCTGCCCTGAACGCGGCGTCTATATCCAAATTCGTGGTGTCGAGCAAGACCGCGTCTTCCGCCTGGCGAAGGGGCGCTACGGCCCGGTTTTGATCGCGTTCATCGCGGGTCTTGATGTCGTCGAGCACTTCGTCTTGCGTAACCTTCGCCCCGTTCTGTTTCAGTTCGAGATAGCGCCGGCGTGCGCGCTCCTCGGGTGAGGCGGTGACGAAGAGTTTCACGTCGGCGTCGGGGCAGATTACGGTTCCGATGTCGCGCCCGTCGATCACCGCGCCGGGGTTCCTCCGCGCGAACGCCCGCTGATAGGCGCGCAAGGTTTCGCGTACTTTGGGATGACGCGCCGCGAACGAGGCGGCTTCGCCGATCTTCGGGCCGCGCAGCGCGGCATCGTCGAGGCTTTCGGGATCGAGAGCACGCGCGGCCGCAAGTGATGCCGCTTCATCGGCAGGATCGCCGCCCTTGGCAAGCGTGTCGCGCGCCACCGCGCGATAAAGCTGGCCGGTGTCGAGATGATGAAGGCCGTAATGGGCGGCGATGCGCTTGGCGAGCGTACCCTTGCCCGACGCCGCGGGTCCGTCGATGGCGATGATCATGAGAATTGCGCGCCGAGCTTGGTCAGCAGCTCGGCAAAGCCGGGGAAGCTCGTGGCGATCATGCGCGTGTCGTCGACCGTGACCGGTTCGCGGGCGCCGAGCCCGAGAACGAGGAAGGCCATGGCGATGCGGTGATCCATATGCGTCTCGACCATCCCGCCGCCTTTCACTTCGCCCGACCCCTCCACGATCAGATCGTCGCCTTCGATACGCGCCGCAACACCGCATGCGGCGAGACCTGTGGCGATGGCGCTCAGACGATCGCTCTCTTTCACCTTCAGTTCCGCCAATCCCTCCATGCGCGTCTCACCTTCAGCGAAGGCCGCCACACAAGCAAGGATCGGATATTCGTCGATCATCGACGGCGCACGCCCCGGCGGCACGCGCGTGGCCCTGAGCGGCGCGCCCCTGACACGCAGATCGCCGACCTGCTCACCGCCCGCCTCGTCGAGATTTAGCACTTCGATATCGGCGCCCATTTCGCGCAACGTTTCGAGAAAGCCGATACGCGTTGGATTGAGCAGCACGCCTTCGATGACGATCTCGGAGCCCGGACAAATGGTGGCCGCGGCAACCAGGAAAGCAGCGGAACTGGGATCGCCGGGAATCTTCAGCTTGAAGCCGCCAAGCTCGGCGTCGCCGCCCACCGTAACCACGCGCCCGCCTTCCTCGGTTTCCTCGACGGAAATTTCCGCGCCGAATTGTCCAAGCATGCGCTCGGTGTGATCGCGGGTGGGAAGCGTCTCGACCACCGAGGTGCGCCCCGGCGCATGCAAACCGGCCAGCAGGATCGCCGACTTCACCTGCGCCGACGGCACCGGCAATTCGTAGACGATGGGGATGAGGTCGCGTGTGCCTGAGACCGTGAGCGGCAGGGTCGCTTCCTCGGCGCTTGCCGCATTCGTCCTGAGTCCCATGGTCGCGAGCGGCGCCAGCACCCGGTGCATGGGACGGCGGCACAAGGAACTGTCGCCGGTAAATTCCGCAACCATGTCATGGCCGGCGACCACCCCCAGCATGAGCCGGCTACCCGTGCCGGAATTGCCGAAGTCAAGACGCGCTTGGTGTGCAAAGAGGCCACCGACGCCTTGACCGCGCACCTCGAAGGCCCCATTTGACCGCGCGACCTCGGCGCCGAGTGCCGCAAGCGCCTTCGCTGTGGCCGTTATGTCGTCTGCCTCGAGCAGGCCTTCGATACGGCTGGTACCTGAGGCAAGCGCGGCCAGGATCAGCGCCCGGTGCGAGATCGACTTGTCGCCGGGTACGCGCACACGGCCCGTAAGGGGTTGCGAGCGGGTGGCTGTCAGGGGCTGGCGCATAGGCTTTAAAATAGGGTTTTTCGGGCGTTCAATAGCTTTTGACAGCACAGATGAGGCGTGGCAATGGGGAGCGCTACTCAAGAAAAGCAACGAGGGGTGTCAATGTCGAAGCCCGCACGGGGAACCAAGCGTGTTTGCCCGAGCTGTGGGGCGCGGTTTTATGATCTGGGCCGGTCGCCGATCGTCTGTCCCAGCTGCCAATCCGTCTATCAGATGGCGCCCACGCGGCGCGCCGAGCGCGCGGCCCCGGCGCCGGTCACAGTGAAGAAGCCCGAGGTGGTCAAGGCCCCGGCCCCGGTGCTGAAGCCCCGTCCCGAGGTCGTGAGCCTCGATGAAGCCGACGAGACGGGATCCGACATCCCCGTCGAAGAGGAGGAGATTGTCGACCTCGGCGACGACGACACCGAGATCCCGGCGGCAGAGGACGACGACACCACCTTTCTGGAAGAGGAAGAAGAGGGCGAGACCGACGTGAAGGGTATCGTGGGTGGCGGCCAGGCCGAGGAAACCTGATTTCAGGGATCAGAAATCAGTGATCAGAAATCAGAGGGCCGTGCCTCCTGGCAGGACGTGCATTTTCCTTGAACCTCGAAGATCGCGGCCCTAAGTCAGATGCCAAGATTGGTCCGTGGCGATAGAATTCAGTTTCCCTGATCACTGATCTCTGATCACTGATCCCTGAATGGGGCCATAGCTCAGTTGGGAGAGCGCGTGAATGGCATTCACGAGGTCGGCGGTTCGATCCCGCCTGGCTCCACCAGTCTCCGGCGTGCTTTCGCAACGCGGTAATCTCATCCACGATCGATAGTGACGCGCAGGAAGGTTGCCGGAATGCAGGTGACGTCCGGGCTCTCGCTCGTGTTCTGGCTGTCGAACAACATTTCGAGTTCTGACTGCAGCTCGCCGGCGCGACCGCTCGCTTCAGCCGCGGCGAAGGCGTTCATGGTCGGCCCGTAATAGGAGCGGAACGCGTCAACGAAGCCCGCCGGGGTGCCGGGATATATGAAGGTAAAGGTGTCTCGCGCGAAGGCGATGTTGCCTTTCGGAATCCCCGCCGCCGCAAACCGCTCAATCACCATGTCTTCGATTCCCCAGGTCATGGGGCTGATGAAGCCTTCCGGCGGCGGCGGCGTGTAGGCTGAACAGATCTTCAGGATCTGCGCGACGAGGGTTGGGTCGTTCGGGATCCAGTTCCCCATGACGATCCGGCCGCCCGGTCGCGTGACCCGCACCATCTCCTTGGCAACGTCGAACGGCTTTGGCGCGAACATCGCCCCGAAGATGCTGACGACGAGATCGAAGTGTTCACTCTCCAGAGGTTGAAGGTTCGTGGCGTCCCCTTGCCGGAAGGTGCAGTTGGAAAGTCCCTGCTCGCGTGCGCGTCGGTTGCCGGCCGCGACGAGATTTTCGGCGATGTCGACGCCGAGCACATCAGCGCCAAGTGAAGCTGCCGGCAAGGCCGTGGTTCCGTCGCCGCAGCCGAGATCGAGGACATTTTGCCCCTTGGTGATGCCCAAGCTTTTGACGAGCGCTTCACCGCTCTCACGCATGGTCGCCGCGATGCGCGTGAAGTCGCCTTTTTCCCAAAGAGCCTTGTTGGGATTCATGCGTGTCGGGTCACTCTCGTTGACGTCTGGAGGCCCATCATGCGCGCAAGTCCCGAATGCTACAATATCGCGAGCTGCACACAAAAATGTGCGGGCTTCTCGCGGGCGCATCAATTGCCCGTGAAACGCGTCATTTTCGATACCAAACCCGCGCGTCCCGTCATATCTCCATATGGTGCGAGAACGCTGTCGGAGGTGATCATGACCAAGCTGTCGAAGGCTTCCCGGATTTCCACGCAGATAAGCGGCGGTTACCTGACAAACTTCATCAATACCGCCGTTATGATGCTGCTTCTCGCCGGCTTGCTGTTCACGTTTTCGTCGGGCGCTGAGGAGGCGCGGTCACTGCCGCCGCCCACGCTCGACCAATCTCCAATACCTGAGGCGAAGGAAGAGGTCGCCGTGTTTGCCGGCGGCTGCTTCTGGGGCGTGCAGGGCGTCTACCAGCATGTCAAAGGCGTGACCAACGCCGTCTCGGGATATGCCGGCGGCAACAAAGACACCGCGCATTATGATCTGGTCGGCTCTGGCAGTACGGGACATGCCGAGGCCGTGCGCATCACCTACGACCCGAGCAAGATCTCTTACGGCCAACTGCTCCAGATCTTTTTCTCGGTGGCGCATGATCCGACCCAACTCGATCGCCAAGGCCCCGATATCGGCACGCAATATCGCTCGGCCATCTTTCCCATGAACGCCGAGCAGGCGAAAATCGCCGATGCCTATATCACCGAGATCGACCGCTCGCGTGCATTCGATTCCAATATCGCCACCAAGATCGAGCCGGATCAGTCCTTCTACCCGGCCGAGGATTATCATCAGGACTTCATGGTGATGAACCCGGCCTACCCCTATATCGTCATTCACGACAAGCCGAAGGTCGAAAACCTGAAACGCCTCTTCCCCGAGGAGTACCGTTCAGATCCCGTGCTCGTGTCGGCGCAACCCTCGAACTGACCACGCGCATTGGCGCTAGCGGTTGAAGTCTCTAGAGTGCCGGTCTCAACTTGGAGACTGCCATGAGACGCTCGCGTCAAAAGATCCTTGCCTTGCCTCCCATAAAGGCGCCGGCCATGGCGGGCGGGGCTTTATCAGCCGGCACCTTCGCGCTCGGCTCTTTCGCCATCGGCGCACTTGCCGTCGGCGCAGTGGCTATCGGCGCTCTGGCCATCGGACGCCTGGCCATCAAAAGAGCCACCGTGCGCAAGCTGCAACTCGGCACGGTCGAAATCGACGATTTGACGGTCAAACGCCTGCGCGTGATCGAGACGCTAGAGGATGACGGCAAGAGCGAAGAGACGGCGTGATGCCTATTCGGCGCCGACCACGCCGATGGTGAGGTTGAGCGCGCGTGCCGCACTCACTTGTTGCGGCAGGTCCTGATCGTAGGCGCCCGGCGCGAGCATGATGGTATCGCCCGGTTTCGCCGCGCCTACGGCATGCGCCAGCGTTTTGAAGGCCGAGGATGGATTGCGGCCGTCGTTTGAATCGATGCCGGTCTTTGGGTTGACGTACCAAGTCATGAGAGCCCGTGTGCCATTCCGATCAACACAGTCCGCGATAGGGCCGAAGGTGCTTCCAGGTCAAGCCCCTCGGCTTGAAACCGTTGTGGAATTCCCCATATCCCTGTTCCCTCCCTTACGGCTACGACAGGACCAAGGTCGATGACCGAAGAGAAAGAAGCCCACCAGCCGACCGCTTTGATGAGCATGAAGGAGCTTGCGTTGCTCGGCGACGGCGAGGTGGCGTATATCAAGCAGCTCGACGCCGATACCGCCGAGCAACTCTTCCCATCGCTCAAATCCGCCCCGAAAGGCATCGATCTCTACGCCGTGCTCGGCGCCGACGGCACGCCGATCGCGTTGACCGACAGCCGCCATGCGGCCATCGCCAACGCCCTCGAGAACGACCTCGTGCCGGTCAGCGTGCATTAAGTCTCGCCACCTTCCTGCGTCTCCACAACGCCACTCCTGATCTGCTATGAATGGCCGGGGTTGGCCGTGGGTCAGCTATGACGATCAGCAGAAAGACTGGAAACGAGGTGACCCGCCGGTCGATACTGGCGTTGGGCGCCGCGGCAACGGTAAGCGCCGTCATGCCCTCGGCGCCACGCGCCGAGAATGCGCCCGCCAAGACGGCGCAAGCGCCCCTGCCGAAATTCCAGGTTACTCCCGATCAAATCATCGGCGCGCGGGCTGGATTGCGTCCCTTCCGGCCTTCCGGTTTCGTAGTGCGGAGCGAGCCGTTCGGCGACAAGACCCTCATCCACAATTACGGGCATGGCGGCTGCGGCATAACGCTCTCCTGGGGCACAGCCGACATGGCGGCGAAGCTCGCGCTTGAAACGCCGCATCGCCAGGCGGCGGTCATCGGCTGCGGCGTGATCGGGCTTACCACCGCCCGCCTGTTGCAGGACCGCGGCTTCACCGTAACGATCTACGCCGCAGCGCTCCCGCCGTACACGACCTCCGATGTTGCCGCCGGTGCGTTTGGCGTGACCAACATCGTCGACGATGCCCACCAGACCGGAGAGACCGGCAACCGCGTCGCCGAGGCGGCGCGGTTCGCATTTCGCTATTTTCAGAGTCTCCCGGCCCGCTACGGCGTGAAGCCGATGGATCTCTATTTTATCGGGCCGCGGCCGATCGACGTGCCGTGGGATTTCGCCATCACGCCCGATCTTTTTCCCTTCGAGAAATTCGGCCCGGACGAGCATCCGTTTCCCAATTCCTATGCCGTCTTCACCAAGACCCTGATCGCCGAGACCAACACACTGCTCCCGGCGCTCATGGCCGACTTCCGGGAAGCTGGCGGCAGAATCGAGACTCGCGGCTTCGCCGACAGATCCGAGCTGCAAACCCTCCAGACGCCGCTGATCGTCAATGCCACCGGTATCGGCGCCAAGGCATTGTTCGGCGATGCCGAGCTTGTGCCGGTAAAGGGTCAACTCACGCTTTTGAAACCGCGCGCGGATATCCACTACGGTTATGTCGATCCGGTGCTCGATCTCTACATGTTTCCGCGCAGCGACGCGCTTGTCCTTGGCGGCAGCCATGGTCATGACGACTGGTCGCTGGAACCCGATCCGGAGCGGGCGGCGCAGATCCTCGATGGACACGGACTGATCGCCAACGGCATGAAGGGCTGACGCCGTCAAGGCGCGCCATCAACACAGAATACCGCCTAGGCGGCTCTCTCCGTCTCGTGCATAGTTGCAGCTTCAGCCAATCGGGGAGCGCCAGTATGAATCACAGATCATCGTTGCGCGCGGTTCGCGCCGCCATCGCCGCCGGCCTTTGTACCGCAATGCTCGCTTTTGCACCGGGACACGCGCGCGCCGAGAATAAACTGCTCGCCGATACGGTCGACCTGACCGGCACCATCCTGTTTCTCAGCGCCGATGTTCCGGGGATGGTGATCGGCGTCATCCGCGACGGCGAAACCGTGGTGCGAGGTTTTGGCGAGATCGCCAAGGGCAGCGGCAAGGCGCCCGACGGCGACACGCTGATGCGGATCGGCTCAATCACCAAGGTATTGACTGGGGCAACATTGGCGAGCCTGGTGGTCGACGGCACGGTCAATTTCGGCGATCCTCTCCAGGAGCGGCTCGGCTGGGACGTCACGATCCCCGAACGCGACGGCAAGAAGATCAGGCTTATCGACCTTGCCACCCACTCCTCGGGCCTGCCTCGCGAAGCCGAAATCACATTCATCGAGGGCCATCCGACGGCGATGGGCACCAAAGAAGACTACATCGCCACGCTGAAGGACGATCCGCAGCTGTTCGCGCCGGGCACCGGCATCCTCTATTCCAATTTCGCCTTCGATCTCCTGGCGCTGGCTTTGGCCAATGCCGCCAGCAAGCCCTACGCGGAACTCCTCAAGGAGCGCGTGCTCGATCCTGCCGGGCTGAAAGACACGCGCTTCAACCTCACCGAGGCCGACAAGGCGCGCACCATGCAGGGCCACAATTTTGACGGCTCACCGCTCGCCTTCGTCGAAACCGCGCCGATCATCGAGGGCGCCGGCGGTCTCTATTCGACGGCCAACGACATGTTGCGCTGGCTTCACTGGCATCTCGGCAACGACGCGAAAGATTTCGACATGCGGCTCCTGGAACATGCCACCTATCTCCAGCGCGACGGCCTCGATCCGGTCATCGGCCTGGACGAGGGCGGCGAGATGGACGCGATGGGATTGGGCTGGGTGATCCAGAACCCCGCAGGCAACCGCCCCCTGATTTTGCAAAAGACCGGCGGGCTGAACGGCCAGTTCAGCTATATCGTGTTTGCGCCGTCGCGCGGCATCGGGGTCTTCGTTTCGATCAATCAGTTCAACGTCCCCGCCTTCTACGCCATGTTGCAGGCGGCGAACGGCCTGATCACGCAACTCGCGCCGCGTTAGGTGCTGGATGATGGCGGTGCTCAGGCCGCGTGTGACGAGGCGGCCTGCTCGGTCATAACGGCGTAGAGAGCCGCCGCATCCCGTGACCCCCTGAGCTTCTCGACGGCCTCGCCGTCGCGCAGCACCCGCGAGACGCTTGCCAACGCCTTCAGATGATCGGCGCCGGCGCCCTCGGGCGCGAGCAGCAGGAACACGAGATCGACCTTCTCTCCGTCGACCGAATCGAAATCGATAGGCTCGGCAAGCCTAGCGAACATGCCGACGATCTGCTTCAAAGCGGGAAGCTTGGCATGCGGTATGGCGACGCCGTGACCGAGCCCCGTGGAGCCGAGCCTCTCGCGCTGCCACAGCGCGTCGAAAATATCGCGTTCGGAAAGGCCGGTGAGCCGGCTGGTTTTGACCGACAATTCCTGCAGGAGCTGTTTCTTGGTCTTGACCTTGAGCGAGGGAATCACAGCCTGGGGTGAGATGAGATCGCCTAAATGCATATGCCTACCCACCAGATTCTAGGGGAACGACAGGGGTCGGTCCGGTTCCGCTTCAGCGGCGCTTGACGCGCCGCACACCCGTAAGATCGATCCAGCCGATATTGCCGTCGTCCCGACGATAGACCACGTTGACTTCGCCGTGGCTAGCGTTGCGAAAGACGACAAAGGGCCGGTCTGAGAGATCCATCTGCATCACGGCGTCGCTGACCGCCATCTCGTGCACCATGGTCTCTGATTCGGCAATGATGATCGGATTGTCTTCATCGCGTTCATCGTGCTCCTCTTTCGCGGCCTGGATGACATAATCTGCCGCCGGCGTCTGTTTACGGTGTGTATCGCCGCCACTGTGCTTCTTCAATCGGCGGGTATAGCGGCGCACTCGCTTCTCGAGCCGTTCGCAAGCAAGATCGGCGCTCTGATACGCATCCGGCGCCATGCCATGAGCTTCGAGACTCATGCCTTGCCACAAATGGATCGTGCAGTCGGTACGAAACTCTCCACGCTCCTTTTCGATCCGCACATGCCCCGAGGGCCGGCGCCCGAGATACTTTTCTACGGTGCTTGCTACGCGTTCCTGGACGTGACCGCGCAACGCCCCACCGACGTCCAGGTTTTTTCCGGTTACTTGTATCGCCATACCCGTGGAAGGCTTAGTCGAATGGCCCCTTACCGTGCTTCCCGGGACGCAATTTGCGGGACCGATATCGCCAAAGCCATGCAAGCGCTTTGAACCCAACTTGTTCGGCCGTACACGCGAAGCGGAGGCTAGACGCCCCCTACTGGGGTGTCAAACCAACTATTTTTACATCTCGGCTTTACAGTTATTGCCAGCTTTTACAATGACTTACCCGCCATCAGGCGCTCGCGCCGAGGCCCATGCGCTTCAGCCTTCGGCGCTGCACCGAGGACGGGATCCTGAGCGCCTCGCGATATTTCGCCACGGTACGACGGGCGATGTCGATTCCGTCCCCTTTTAGGCGTTCCACGATCTTGTCGTCGGACAGAACGTCGCTTGCCGGCTCCGCCTCGATCATCTCGCGGATGCGGTCTCGCACCGCTTCGGAGGAATGCGCATCGCCGTTCATGGTCGCGGCAATGGCCGAAGTGAAGAAATATTTCAGCTCGAACAGGCCGCGATTGGTGGCCATGTACTTGTTGGCGGTGACGCGGCTCACGGTCGATTCATGCATGGCGATGGCATCCGCCACGGTCTTGAGATTCAACGGCCGCAAATATCGCACGCCGTAGGCGAGGAACGCATCCTGTTGGCGCACGATCTCTTGCGCGACTTTAAGGATGGTGCGGGCGCGCTGATCGAGACTCTTCACCAGCCAGTTTGCCGTCTGCAAACATTCGCTGAGGTAACTCTTGTCCTGCTTGCGCATCGCCGATTTCGAGACGGTCGCATAGTAGGATTGATTCACCAGTACGCGCGGCAGCGTGTCGCTGTTCAGTTCGACATGGAAGCTGCCGTCGGGAAGGCCGCGCACAAGAACGTCTGGCACGATCGGCTGGGTCGGCGCCGAGCCGTATTTCAGGCCGGGCTTCGGATTGAGGCGCTTCACCTCGGCGATCATGTCATGAAGATCTTCATCCGACACGCCGGTCGCTCGCCTCAACGCCGTGAGGTCATGCGATGCCAACAGAGGCAGATTATCGATCAGAGAGGCCATGGCGGGATCGCAGCGATCCTGTTCCTTCAGCTGAAGCGTCAGGCATTCGCGCAAGTTCCGGGCGAACACGCCGCAAGGCTCGAAGCCCTGCATCACCGCAAGCGTCTCCTCGACCAGCGCGAGGTCGGCGCCGAGAAGCTCGGCGAGCGGCTCGAGTTCGCCCTGCAAATAGCCGGCTTCGTCGGTCATATCGATGAGATGATGGCCGATCAGGCGGCGCGCCGGATCGGCGAAGGCGAGCACGAGCTGATCGGCGAGGTGATCGCGCAACGTGCGCGCTTCGGCGACATAGGCTTCGAGATTGGCGTCTTCGTCGCCGCTGGCGCGCGGTCCTTGCGTAAGCCCGCTCCAGCCTGAATCCTTCAGCGCATTGGGCGAAAATCCGTCAGCGTCGGGAAAGACATCCTGCGGCTCGATATCGAGATCGTCGCTATGGTTGGCGCCGCTATCGGACTCAAGATCGACCCACTCATCCGCGGCTTCGGTCTCGGTTTCGCTTCCGCCGTCTTTATCGGTTTGTTCTTCCTTGACAGGCGCAATTGCGGCCTCACCCGCCAGCCCGCTAGGCTCCTCGGCATCGGCGCGTTCCAGCAGCGGATTGCGCTCAAGCTCCGCTTCGATGAACGAGACCAGCTCGAGATTGGACAATTGCAGCAGCTTGATCGCCTGCTGCAATTGCGGCGTCATCACCAGGCTGTGCGCCTGGCGCAGTTCGAGCTTTGGATTGATCGCCATAATCGTACTCACCCGCGATCAGATGCTCAGATCCTGAACTGGTCACCGAGATAGACGCGCCGCACGTCCTCGTTGTTGATGATCTCATGTGCGGTGCCGTGGGTCAGCACCATGCCATCGTGGATGATATAGGCGCGGCTGACCAGCTCCAGCGTCTCGCGCACATTATGGTCGGTGATGAGGACGCCGATGCCGCGCTCGGTGAGATGGCGTACCAAGGCACGGATGTCGTTGACGGCGATCGGATCGATGCCGGCGAACGGCTCGTCGAGCAGCATGAAAGACGGACGCGTCGCCAGTGCGCGCGCGATCTCGACGCGGCGGCGCTCGCCGCCCGACAGACGCATTGAAGGCGATTTCCTGAGACGCGTGATGCGGAATTCTTCGAGCAGCGCGTCGAGCTGCTTCTGGCGCTCGCGCTTGTCCGGCTCGACCATTTCCAGCACGGCGAGGATGTTCTCCTCGACGGTGAGGCCGCGAAAGATCGACGCCTCTTGCGGCAGATAGCCGATGCCGAGCCTTGCGCGGCGATACATCGGCAGCTTGGTCACGTCGCGGCCGTCGATCCTGATCGATCCCTCATCCGCCGGGATCAAGCCGGTGATCATGTAGAACACGGTGGTCTTGCCGGCGCCGTTCGGACCGAGCAGGCCGACAGCTTCGCCGCGCGCCACGTCGAGGCTCACGCCGCGCACCACAGTGCGCTTCTTGAAACTTTTGACAACGGAGCGGACCGTCAGCCAGCCGGCGGCGGAATCCGGCCGCACGCCCGGCGCCTGGATCTGTGGCTCAGCCGGTACGGCAACGGCCTGCGGTTGCGCGGCGGCGAATATCTGACGGCCTGGGAATGACAGCAATTTGCCCACCGACTTCTTTCCCGCTTCAGTTGAAGCGCCGGCCTCTTAACATCGAATGAAATGCTTGGCTCACTCTACGGCTGCTCAGGAACGAGCGGCAAAGGCCCACCATCGTCGGCGGTCGCAGCCGCCGGCTCACTGCCGTCATCTTCCGCCGTAGGTTTTTTCTTGCGCTTCTTGCCATCCTCCGGCTCGGCAGGGGCATCTTTCGGCATGAACAGCGCACGTATGCGGCCTCCGGCGACGGTATTTCCTGTGTTTTCAAACCGGCTTTCGCCCGTCTTCAAATCGATGACGAGCCGGTCTCCCTTTAGCACATTCTTTCCTTGCATTAACACCACATTGCCACCGACGGTTACCATCTGTGTCGGCACGTCGTAGAGCGCCCAGTCGCTGGTCGTGGTCTGGTCGTCCTCGCTGGTAATGACGACATTTCCTTTGGCCTCGATCTTGACGATCTGCGTGCCGCTCTCCTGTTTGACGGTAACAGGCACCTTCCCGGGTTCAGTGGGCGTGGCGGCGTCGCCGGCTTGCACAGTCTCTGGCTCCGCCGTCTTGGCGGCCTCGGCGGCGGCACCGGTAAGTTTTTCGCGGCCGCCGACATAATGAACGTCGAGCTCGAGCGACCGCAGTGTCGTGGTGCCTTGGACCGCGACCACATTGCCTTTGAAGGTCGCGTATTTCTTCGCGTCGTAAACCACGAGCACGTCGGATTGGATATCGATGGGCTCATCGGAGCTTTCCGAAAGTCCGCCGAAGGTCGGCGTCTGCGCGAACGCCGGTGCGGCGACAAGAAGCGCCGCGGCCAACGCAGCCATGTTCATGCTCGTGCGGAAGAGTGTATCGCTCATTGCGGCATCGGCGGCAGTTCGGGCATGCCGCTCTCTTGCATAGTGATACCTGACGGAGGCGGTGGCGCTGCAACTTCGGCAGAAGGCGCGACGGTTTGTGGCGCAGGTGCGGCTTCGGATACCGGTTCGGCGACTGCGGGCATTTGCTGCGCGGCGGCTTCAGGCGGCGGCAAAGCTGCTTCTGCCGCCGGCACTGCACCTTCAGGCTTGGGCGAAGCGGACGTCTTGCCTTCCTCCTTAGGGGGCTTGACGAGATGGACATGCACCTTGCCGAGGAAGGTCAGCTCGCTCACATCGGAGCGCAGTTTCATCGCGCGCGCCGTAACCTTCCCATTCGGCAGATTGAAGAACACCGGCAGGTGCGAGCGGAGCGTCTGGGTCTTCATGTCAAGCGTCGCGTGTCTGAGTTCGCCATCGACGCCGGAATCCGTGGCAACGGTGATCTTGTCCTGCATCACCAGGCGTTCAGCGGTGCTGTCGAACACGCCGCGCTTGGCGGTCATGCGCGACCAGCCGCCATTCGGATTGGCAACGTCTGCCTTGATGGCGTTCAGCTTTATGATCTTGGGGTTCTTAACGTCCTGGTCGGCCCAATCGGCGGCGATGACATATTTCCCGTTCTCCTTGTTGGAGCCTTTGAGCGTGGGATTGACCATGCGCAGATTGCCGTCGGAGATCTCGATGCCGCTGATGCTCGCCGTCATGTCTCCGACCGTGACGCTGAGATGGGTGGAAATGAAATATGTGAAGAGCACGATCACGGCCAGGACGGGCAGCGTCTTACGCAAAATGCCGACGAGCTTGGTGTGCTTCGCGGCGACAGTGAAGGCGCGTTCGCGTTCGGCGGCCGTTCGCACCCGATGGTCGTGGCCGGCCGGAACGAGATTCGCCTCGAAGGTCATGGTTCCCGCCATTTCTCGAGGACACCCTACTCCTTATGGCTTTGCCCAAGCTAGCCGCAGGACTTTGATCAGATTGCGACCGGAAAGCCTGGAAACTCGATCCCTAATGCGCGAAGGGATCGATATCGGCCCAGCCGGCGAGATCGAGCTCGACGCGGGTGGGGAGGAAGTCGAAACAAGCTTTAGCCAGCCTTTCGCGCCCTTCGCGCTGTAGCATAGCGTCGAGTTTCTCCCTTAATGCGTGCAGATGCAACACATCGCTCGCGGCATAGTTGAGCTGCTCGGTGGTGAGTTCCGGCGCCCCCCAGTCAGAGGATTGCTGCTGCTTCGACAGCTCGATGCCGAGAAGCTCGCGGGTGAGATCCTTGAGCCCGTGCCTGTCGGTGAAGGTTCGCGCGAGCCTGGACGCCACCTTGGTGCAATAGACCGGACGCGGCATGACCCCGAAGAAATGCTTGAGCACGGCCATGTCGAAACGACCGAAATGGAAGATCTTGAGCACGCTCTCGTCGGCGAGCAGGCGCTTCAGCTCCGGCGCGTGGTAATCGCTCCCGCTGAACTGGAGCAGCACGGCGCGGCCGTCACCTTGCGAAAGCTGCACGAGGCAGAGCCGGTCGCGATAGGGATCGAGCCCCATCGTCTCGGTATCGATGGCGATCGCACGTGTGGTCATCCGCCCGGGCGGCAGGTCGCCTTTATGGAAATCGATGGTTGGCGGGCTCTGATTCACGTTGCAACGCTCCTTGACGGCCGCATTGTGGACGCGAGGGGCTTAAGAAACCGGGAATGGTGCCCAGGAGAAGACTCGAACTTCCACGCCCTTTCGGGCACTAGCACCTGAAGCTAGCGCGTCTACCAGTTCCGCCACCTGGGCTTGGGACCCGTTCAGGTACGATCAGCCCTCCCCAAAGTCAATCGGGGCCCTTGGTCTTCAAGCCTTTGCCGGCCTCGTGTATTGCTGCAAAGGTTAACCGGCGGAAAGCAGGTGTTACGTGGCCATAACACTCAATAATCGGACTTTGGTGACCATCTATGGCGGGTCCGGCTTTCTGGGCCGCCATGTGGTGCGCGCCATCGCCAAGACCGGCACGCGCATGCGGGTCGCGGTCAGGCGGCCCGAGCTTGCCGGCCACCTTCAGCCGCTTGGCGGCGTGGGCCAGATCGTCGCCGTGCAGGCCAATGTGCGCTTCCCCGACTCGCTGCTGGCCGCAGCACAGGGCGCCGACGCGGTCATCAATCTCGTCGGCATCCTTTTTCCAAGCGGCAAGCAGACCTTCAAGGCGGTGCAGGACGAGGGCGCGCGGCACGTGGCGGAAGCAGCGCGTGTTTCAGGCGCGCGAGCGCTGGTGCATGTCTCGGCCATCGGCGCCAATGCCGATTCGCCGTCGATCTATGCCCGCAGCAAGGCCGAAGGCGAGACCGCAATCATCGAGACATTTCCCGAAGCGGTCATCATCAGGCCGTCGGTCGTGTTCGGCCCCGAGGACGATTTCTTCAACCGCTTCGCCAAGCTCGCGCGTCTCTTGCCGGCGCTGCCGCTGTTTGGCGGCGGCAGGACCAGGCTGCAGCCGGTGTTCGCCGGCGACGTGGCGAAAGCCGTGGTCGCTTCACTCGAAGGCAAGGCGCAAAGGAGCGGCGCTTACGAACTCGGTGGACCGGAGATTCTGACCCTGAGAGCCGTGATGGCCCGCGTGCTTGCTTACACCATGCGCAAGCGCCTGCTCGTGCCGGTGCCCTTCTGGTTCGCCAAGCTGCAAGGCGCTTTCCTGCAATGGCTCCCCAACCCGCCGCTCACCGTCGATCAGGTGCGTCTGCTGCAAACCGACAACGTGGTGAGCGAGGGCGCGATACGGACCGGCCGCACCCTCGAAGGTCTCGGCATCGAGCCCGTCGCCATCGCCTCGGTCGTGCCGGATTATCTCGAGCAGTTCCGCCCGCGCGGCCAATTCTCGATCTACCGTCCTTAGGAGGTGTAGAGCAGCACCAGCAGGAAGCCGCCGAGCACCATGCGGTAAAGCACGAAGGGCAGGAAAGAGATCCGCCGCACCAGCGCCATGAGGAAGGCGATGGCCGCGAGCCCTGCGAAGAAAGTCAGGATGGCGCAATAGAATGCATCCATGGTGATGGGGGCGCCGCTCGATATAGCATCGCCGAGTGTGAACACCCCGGCGCCGGCGATGGCCGGAATGCCGAGCAGGAAGGAGAAGCGCGCCGCGTCGGGCCGGTTGAAGCCGAGAAACCGCGCCGCCGTCATGGTCACGCCGGAGCGACTCGTCCCGGGAATCAGCGCGAGCGCCTGGGCCACGCCGATGATCAACGCGCTGCCGAGCGTCATCTTCGCCATGGTCCGGTCCTGCGGCCCCACCATGTCGGCGATCAGCATCAGAATGCCGTAAAGGATCGTGTTCCACGCCACCACGGCGACATTACGCTCGAGATCGGCGAAACCGAACTTCTTCAGGAAGATGCCGAAGGCCACCGCCGGAATGCTGGCGAGCAAAATGTAAATGGCCAGACGGCCGTCATCGGTGACATTGCCCTTTAACAGCTCGAGGCCTCCCAGCGTGAGCCGCCAGACGTCGCGCCAGAAATAAATGAGGATGGCGAGCAGCGTGCCGACATGCACCATCACGTCGACGAACTGGCCCTGGTCCGGCCAATGCAACAGATTGGGGATAAGGATGAGGTGCCCGGAGGAGGAAATCGGCAGGAATTCAGTGATCCCCTGCACCACGGCGATCACGATGATCTGCTCTATGGTCATTGACCCTCTTGCCCCGCTTGTTCCCCGCGCGAGCAGGTTCTATACCGAGCCCCTAGCGTCTGCGCGATAGAATTTCTGCGAAACAGCCACCGAATGGGACGATGGCTACGCTTCTGCATTACCCACTCTGCGCCTTTTCCCGCTCGATCCGGCTCGCGCTTGTCGAATGCGGGTTCGAGGCCGAGCTTGCCGAGGAGCGCCCTTGGGAGTGGCGGCGCGCTTTCATCGAGTTGAACCCGGCCGGCACCGTGCCGGTGCTCGTCACCGACGAGCATGGCCCGATCTCGGGGACTTACCCCATCTCCGAATATCTTGCCGATACGATCGACGAACGCGACCCGCGCGGCTTCCAGCTTTTCCCGGGTGAGCCGCCGGCAAGAGCCGAAGCGCGCCGCCTGGTCGACTGGTTCCACCGCAAGTTTTACGACGAGGTGACATCCTATCTCGTCGACGAGAAGGTGTTCCGGAGATTCGGGCCGCAAAGCGCCTCGCCCAACATGGAAGCGATGCGCGCCGGACACGATAATCTGCGCTATCATCTCACCTATATCGGACACCTCGCCGATACGCGGAGCTGGCTCGCGGGCGAGGCGTTGAGCTTCGCCGATCTCGCCGCCGCGGCGCATCTGTCGGTGCTCGATTATCTCGGCGAGGTGCCGTGGGAGGAATTCGAGGCGGCGAAGAACTGGTACGCATTGTTGAAGTCGCGGCCGTCCTTCCGGCCTCTGTTGCAGGATCGGGTGGCTGGTTTCACGGCTTCGGAGACTTATGCCGATCTCGATTTTTGAGCGCGGCGTTCCGACATAGTGGCGTATGGCTGAGACACTGAAAGCAAGGATCGCGAAAGAGGCGAGCGCGCTCGGCTTCGATGCCGTGCGCTTCACCTCGGCCGACGCAGCGCCAGGCGCCGGCGGCTATCTTGACGCGTTCCTCGCCGAAGGCCGCCACGGCGACATGGACTGGCTCGCTTCGACCGCCGATCGTCGCAAGGCGCCGCGCGCGCTGTGGCCCGAAGCGAAGAGCGTCATCGTGCTCGGGCTGAACTATAACCACCCCGGCGATCCTCTCGCCATCCTCGAAGAAAAGTCGCGAGGCGCCATTTCTATCTATGCGCAGAGCACCGACTATCACGACGTGATCAAGCCGAAGCTGAAGGCGCTGGCGTCATGCGTGCAGGCGCTGGCCGGCGGCGCGGTCAAAGTGTTCGTCGATACCGCGCCGGTGATGGAGAAGCCGCTTGCCGCGCGCGCAGGCCTCGGCTGGCAGGGCAAGCATACTAATTTGGTGTCGCGCGAGTTCGGCTCGTGGCTGTTCATCGGCTCGATCTTCACCGATATCGAGATCGAGCCCGACGAGGCCGAACAGGATCATTGCGGCGCCTGCCGTCGCTGCCTCGATGTATGCCCGACCGATGCTTTCACCGCGCCCTACCGGATCGATGCGCGTGCCTGCATCTCGTATCTCACCATCGAGCATAAGGGACATATCGATGCGCGCTTCCGCACCAAGATGGGCAATCGCATCTATGGCTGCGACGATTGCCTTGCGGTCTGCCCATGGAACAAATTCGCCCATGCCGCGCGCGAAACCAAGCTCGCGTTGCGCGCCGAGACCGGCAATCCGCCGCTCGCCGAGTTGCTCGCTCTCGATGATTCAGCGTTCCGCGCGCGTTTCCGCGGCACGGCCGTAAAGCGAACGGGGCGCGACCGCTTCCTGCGCAATGCGCTGATCGCCGCCGGAAATTCCGGCGACAAGACGCTTCTGCCGCTCATCGAGGCGCGGCTCGACGATGCCTCGCCGCTGGTGCGGGCCATGGCGGTCTGGGCCCTGTCGCGGCTTGCGCCGGAACGTTTCCGCGCCCTGCGGGCCATGTACGCCGCCGCCGAGTCGGACCCTGACGTGCGCGGCGAATGGCTGGCGGAAGCGGCATGAGCCGGCTGTTCGCCTTCGGCCTCGGCTTCTCGGCGCAGGCGCTTGCCGAGCGTCTCGCGCGCCGAGGTTTCGAGATCGCCGGCACCGCGCGCGACCCCGGCAATGTCGTGAAGCTCGACGCGCAGGGCTATGCCGTCACCCGCTTCGCCGGCGAGAAGGGCAACGCCGCGCTGCCCAAGCTCCTCCAAGGCACCACGCATCTTCTGCTGTCGATCCCGCCGGGCGCGGAAGGCGATCCGGTGCTCGCCCATTATCGGGATGAGCTTGCAGCACTCACCTCACTCCAATGGATCGGTTATCTCTCGACCGTCGGCGTCTATGGCGATCAGGACGGCAACTGGGTGGACGAGACCACCGTGCCCAAGCCGAACAATGCGCGCACCGAAGCGCGCGTCGAGGCCGAGCGCGCCTGGCTTGGATTCGGTGAAGCGGCCGGCGTGCCTGTGCAGATCTTCCGCCTGGCTGGCATTTATGGTCCAGGCCGCTGCGTGTTCGACAAATTACGCGACGGCACGGCGCGGCGCATCCGGAAAGGCAATCAGGTGTTCAGCCGCATCCATGTCGAGGACATCGCCCGCGTGCTCGAAGCCTCGATCGCCCGCCCGCGCGCCGGCGCCATCTACAATGTCGCCGACGATGAGCCCGCCGCGCCCGGCGATGTCGTGGCCTATGCCGCCGACATGATGGGAATGAAACCGCCGCCTGAGGTTCCTTTCGAAGAGGCCGACCTCACGCCCATGGCGCGCAGTTTCTATGAAGGTAGCCGCCGCATCGGCAATGCGCGCATCAAGTCCGAGCTCGGCGTCACGCTCCGTTACCCAACCTATCGCGAAGGCCTCGCCGCGCTCATGGAAAATGCCTCACGCTGAACAGCGTATTGAAGCAGGCCGGTCTCAAGGAGAAGAAGTGATGCGTTACGCAGTGGTGATCGAAAAGGCGAATGGCAACTATTCTGCCTATGTGCCCGACCTTCCCGGCTGCGTGGCCAGCGGAGATAGCGTTGAGGCGGTAGAGCGGGAGATTCAGGCAGCCATCCGCTTCCATATCGAAGGTCTGAAAGCCGACGGGCTGGAGGTTCCTGTCCCGACCAGCATCGCCGATTACGTTGAGGCCTGACGCACTTTCTCCACCAGCGCCGCGACGGTCAGCTCCAGGCGGCGGAGATCTTGCGGCCGCGACAGGCGGTGATCGCCATCCTTGATCAAGGTTAGCACGACGTCATCATTGGACAAGAGATCGACCAGATCGAGCGCGTGTCCCCACGGTACATCCGGGTCTTCCATGCCCTGCAGGATGCGGATCGGCAGATCGAATGCGAGCGGCCCCGCGCCCTCGCCGATGAGATGATTGCGGCCTTCTTCGATCAGGCGCTTGGTCAAGGGATAAGGATCGCCGTAAAGCGACGGCGCGTAGAACACGCCCTCTGTCTCGATGATGGCCTTGGTCTTCTCCGACAGCTTCCGCCACATCAGCCGTTCGGTCATGTCGAAGGCCGGTGCGAGCAGCACGAGGCCGGCGAGCCGCTCAATCTCTCCTTCCTGCTGCAATTGGCGGGCAAGCAGCAACGCGATCCAGCCGCCCATCGACGAGCCGACCAGGATGACGCGGCGCTGGCCGGCAAGGCGCAGCATGGCGCGGGCTTCCTCCAGCCAGTCGCCGATCGTGGCCTCGAGCATGTTCCCGGGCGACAGGCCATGCCCCGAATAGTCGAAACGCAGCATCGGCAGCCCTTGCGCCTCGGCGAACGTGGCCAGCGATACCGCCTTGCTCCCGGCCATGTCGGCGAGGAAACCCGGGAGCCACAGCAGCACCGCCTCGCGCCCGTTCTGGTCGGCGAAGCGGTAAGCGACAGGGCGGGTTTTTGCCCCCTCGCCCACTTCCAGGAATTGCGGTTCGTCAGCGTCCATCCTAAGAACCTTCCGCCATGCCGGACGTGACCATATTGCAGGTCGTGCCGCGCCTCGAAACCGGGGGCAGCGAACAGGCCGCCATCGAGATCACCGAAGCGCTCAAGCGCGCCGGTGCGTCCGCTCTGGTTGCCACCGAAGGCGGGCGCATGGCAACCGCCATCACGCGGGCCGGCGGCGAGATCGTGAAGATGCCCGTGGCGAGCAAGAACCCGCTCACCATGCTCGCCAATGCCCTCCGGCTGGCGCGCCTCATCAAGCAACGCAATGTCGATCTGGTGCATGCGCGGAGCCGCGCGCCGGCCTGGAGCGCCCTTCTCGCCGCGCGCCGCACCGGGCGTCCGTTCGTCACCACCTATCACGGCGCCTATTCCGACATGGGGCCGGTCAAGGCCGCCTATAACAGCGTCATGGGCCGCGGCGACCGGGTGATCGCCAATTCCCTTTACACCGCCGACCTCGTCGCCACCCGCCAGCACGTCGCGCGCGAGCGCATCCGCATCATCTATCGCGGCATCGATACTGCGCTCTTCGACCCGCTGGTGGTGCCGCCGGGACCCGTGGCGCGGCTGCGCGAAAGCTGGGGCGTCGCGCCCGGCACCAAGATCGTGCTGCTCGCCGCGCGATTGACCGCGCTGAAGGGCCAGCGCGAGACGATCGAGGCGGCGCGCCTCCTAGATGCGGAAGGCGCGCTTGACGGCGCGGTGGTGATCCTTGCCGGCGATGCGCCCGGCAAGGAAGTCTATCGCCAAAATCTCCTCGCCGTGATCGAGAGCCATGGGCTCAGCGACAAGGTCAAGCTTGTCGGCCATTGCACCGACATGCCCGTCGCCTTTCTAGCCGCCAATGTTGCGCTCGTGCCTTCCCTCGTGCCTGAAACCTTCGGCCGCACCAGTATCGAAGCGCAAGCCATGGGCTGTCCCGTCATCGTGTCGGATATCGGCGCGTTGCCCGAGACCATCGTCGCGGCCGAGCAGGACGGGGCGGGCTTCACGGGCTGGCTCGTGCCGATCGGCGATGCCGAGGCCTTGGCCGAACGAATAAAGCGCGCGCTGAGCCTGGCGCCAAAAGAGTTTGCCGCGATCGGGGCCCGCGGCAGCGCGCGTGTCCGCGCCCTGTTCGATCTTTACCAGATGCAGGTCAAGACCTTGGCTGTCTATGACGAATTGCTCGGGACGCGCCTGGCCGCTTCTTTCATGCATCCTCCGTCATTCACCGTCATGGAAGACGGGGCATGAAGGCCGAGCCCCGCCTGCGGGCTTGACTTGTCAGGGCCAATTCCCATCCTGTAAAGATGGACAGCTAACGCGTCATTTGGGGAGCGCCCCATGCCTCGCCGCGGCCGGGCGCTCGTAACACGGGAAGAGGAGAACTGAACATCGTAGCAAGACGGCCTATGAAGCTTGCCCCCTCGCGGGAAGGCCCTCGTATTAACGAGGAAATCGACGTTCCACAAATTCAACTCATCGACGTCACCGGAGATAATGTCGGCGTGGTCGCCATCGCCGATGGTCTGGCGCGCGCCGCCGAGGCCGGGCTCGATCTGGTCGAGATCGCGCCGAATTCCGAACCGCCGGTGTGCAAAATCCTCGATTACGGCAAATACAAATATCAGGCGCAGAAAAAGGCCGCCGAGGCGCGCAAGAAGCAGCGCACTGTCGAGATCAAGGAAATCAAGATGCGGCCGAACATCGACACGCACGATTACGACGTGAAGATGCGCTCGATCCGCCGCTTCTTCGAGGAAGGCGACAAGGTCAAAGTCACCTTGCGCTTCAGAGGCCGGGAGATGGCCCATCAGGAGCTTGGCGCCAAGCTGCTTGATCGCGTCAAGGACGACACCTCGACCATTGCCAAGGTGGAATCCGAGCCCAAGCTCGAAGGCCGGCAGATGGTCATGGTGCTGGCCCCGCGCTAGTCCCTCGCCACTTGCACTAGGTTCGTTTTCGGCCTTATAAGGCGCCCATAAGGGAGCCGCCCGGCGGGGCATGCCGTGGCGGCTCGCATGCTTTCAACCGTCAAACGTGTGCGTTCGCGGGCCAAATGCCCGCCGTGGCGCCGAGAAAAGGAAGCCAAATGCCCAAGCTCAAGACCAAGAGCGGTGCCAAGAAGCGCTTCAAGGTCACGGCCTCAGGCAAAGTCAAATGCCAAGCCTCGCGCAAGCGGCACGGCATGATCCAGCGCCCCACCAAGTTCATCCGGAACGCGCGCGGGACCATGGTGCTGTCCGACGAGGACGCCAAGATCGTGAAGAAGAATTTCCTGCCCTACGGCCGCTAGGCTAAAGGCGACAGTTTCGAAGGAGCACTGCTATGTCCCGTGTGAAACGCGGCGTTACCGGCCATGCTCGTCACCGCAAGGTGCTGGCCAAGGCCAAGGGCTATTACGGCCGCCGCAAGAATACCATCCGCGTCGCCAAGCAGGCGGTCGATAAGGCCGGGCAATACGCCTATCGCGACCGCAAGGTGAAGAAGCGGACCTTCCGCGCTTTATGGATCCAGCGCATCAATGCCGCGGCGCGCGAAAACGGCACGACCTATGGCCGGCTGATCGACGGCTTGAAGAAGGCCGGCATCGAGCTCGACCGCAAGGTGCTTGCCGATATCGCCGTGCACGAACCTGCTACCTTCAAGGGTCTGGTCGAGGCTGCCTCCGCCGCACAGGCCTAAGATCAGCGCCTCCGGGCCAGGGGAGCCGGAGCCATGAGCGCGCCAGAACTCGATATGCTGAAGGAAGAGCTGCTCGATGCAGTCGCGCGCGCGCCGGATCTTGCCGCGCTGGAGGACGTGCGCATCGCCGCCCTCGGCAAGAAGGGGCGGGTGGCCGACCTGATGCTGCTTCTTAGCGATATGCCGCCGGATGAGCGTCGCGCCTTCGGACAAGCCGCGAACACTATCAAGGATGCCGTCTCGCTCGCTATCGATGCCAAACGCGCGGAGCTGGCCCGCGCCTTGACCGCCGAGAAGCTCGCCCATGAGCGCGCCGATGTCACGCTGCCCGTGCGCGAAGGACCGCTCGCCGATGGGCGCATTCACCCGGTCAGCCAGGTCACCGACGAGCTCACCGAGATCTTCGCCGATATGGGCTTCAGCATCGCCGAAGGCCCCGACATCGAGACCGACTTCAACAATTTCACCGCGCTCAATATCCCGCCCGAGCATCCGGCCCGGCAGGATCACGACACGTTTTATTTCGCGCAAAGGCCGGACGGGGAGCGGCCGGTGCTGAGGACGCATACGAGCCCGGTGCAGATCAGGACCATGCTCGCCGAGAAACCGCCGCTTCGCATCATCGCGCCGGGAAGGGTCTATCGCTGCGATTCCGACCAGACGCACACCCCGATGTTCCATCAGGTCGAAGGGCTGGTGATCGACGAGGAGACCCATCTCGGTCATCTGAAATGGGTGCTGGAAGAATTCGCCAAGGCGTTCTTCGAGGTGAAGCAGGTGAAGATGCGCTTCCGCGCGAGCTATTTCCCCTTCACCGAGCCGTCGATGGAGGTCGATATCGGCTACGCCAAGGTCGGCGACGAGATCAGAATCGGCGAGGGCGATGAGTGGCTGGAGATTCTCGGCTGCGGCATGGTGCACCCGAATGTGCTGAAGAATGTCGGGCTGGACCCTGAGCGCTATCAGGGCTTTGCCTTCGGCCTCGGCATCGACCGTCTCGCCATGCTGAAATACGGCATGCCGGATCTCCGCGCCTTCTTCGCCGGCGATCTCCGCTGGCTCAAACATTACGGCTTCCCGCCGCTCGCCATCCCGACGCTTGCCGCCGGGCTGTCGCTATGAAGTTCACGCATGCATGGCTGAAGGAGCATCTCGACACGCGAGCGAGCGTGACCGAGATCGCCGGCACGCTGACCCGCATCGGTCTCGAGGTCGAATCCGTGTTCGATCCGGCGGTGGCGCTCAAGCCGTTCCGCGTGGCGGAAGTGGTGAAATGCGAGAAGCACCCGAACGCCGACAAGCTCACCGTCTGCGAGGTCGATACCGGCTCGGAGCGCCTGCAAGTCGTGTGCGGTGCACCGAACGTGCATGTGGGCATGAAAGGCGTGTTCGCACCCGTCGGCAGCTATATCCCCGGCATCGATCTCACCCTCACCAAGGCCAATATCAGAGGGGTGGAGTCAAACGGCATGCTGCTGTCCGAACGCGAGCTTGAACTCTCCGACGAGCATACCGGCATCATCGAGCTGAACCCGAAGGCGAAGGTGGGAAGCCCCGCCGCCAAGGCGCTCGGCCTCGACGATGCGGTGTTTGACGTGGCCATCACGCCGAACCGCCCCGACTGCCTCGGTGTGCGTGGCATTGCGCGCGATCTCGCCGCCGCGGGTCTCGGCAAGCTGAAGAAGGATCCGGTCAGGCCGGTCAAGGGCCGCTTCGCCAATTCCGTTCGCATCAAGCTCGAATTCGACAAGCGGAGCGCCGATGCCTGCCCCGTGTTCGCCGGACGCCTGGTGCGCGGGGTGAAGAACAAGCCAAGCCCCGAATGGCTGCAGCGCCGCCTCAAGGCGATTGGGCTCCGTCCCATTAACGCATTGGTAGATATAACGAATTTCATCTCGTACGATCGCGGACGGCCGCTCCATGTCTATGACGCCGACAAGCTCAAAGGTGCCATCCGGGCGCGGCTCGGGCGCAAGGGCGAGAAATTTCTTGCCCTCGACGGCAAGACCTATGCGGTCGATGCCGATATATGCGTCATCGCCGACGACCGCGCGGTGCTCGGGCTTGGCGGCGTGATCGGCGGCGAAGACACCGGCGCCACGCTCGACACCACCAATGTGTTCATCGAGTCGGCGTATTTCGATCCGAAGCGCACCGCGCGCACCGGCCGGCGGCTCGGCATCCTGTCTGACGCGCGCTACCGTTTCGAGCGCGGCGTCGATCCCGATTTCGTGGTGCCGGGGCTTGAACTCGCCACCAGGCTGGTGCGCGAGCTTTGCGGCGGCAGCCCGAGCAAGGTGACGGTCGCCGGCAAGAAGCCGAAGCCCAATCCAGCTTTCAAGTTCAATCCGGCACAGGTGAAGCGGTTGAGCGGGCTCGAACTGCCTGAGCGTAATATCGAGCGTCAGCTCCGCGCGCTCGGCATTATGCTGACCGGCAAGGGCAAGACGCTGAAGGCGACGCCGCCCTCCTGGCGTCCCGATATTTCGGGCCCCGCCGATCTCGTCGAGGAGATGGTGCGGCTTACCGGCGTCGATGCCGTCCCCGCCACACCGATGTCGCGCGAAGCGGGCGTCGCCCGTCCCGTTCTCACCGAGACCCAGAAGCGGCAGCGTCTGGCGCGCCGCGTGCTTGCCGCGCGCGGTCTGGTCGAGGCGGTGACCTGGTCGTTCATTCCGCCCGACCAGGCGAAATTGTTCGGCGGCGGCCAGATGGAATTGACGTTGAGCAATCCGATCTCGACCGAGATGGCGGTGATGCGGCCCTCGCTCCTGCCGGGATTGATCACGGCAGCGCAACGTAATCGCGATCGCGGCTTTGCCGATGGCGGCCTGTTCGAGCTTGGCCAGGCCTATCGTGGCGCAGCCCCCGAGGATCAGTTCGTCGCCGCCTCGGGCGTGCGCTTCGGCCGCTCGTCTTTGCAAGGTTCCGGCCGCCACTGGTCGGGCGATGCCCCGGATGCCGAATTGTTTGCCGTCAAGTCCGACGCAGTCGCCGTGCTTGCCGCGCTCGGCATGGATCAGAGTAATTTGCAGATCGCCCGCGATGCGCCGTCCTGGTTCCATCCCGGACGCTCCGGCGCGCTCAAGCTCGGGCCGAAAACCCTGCTCGGCACCTTCGGCGAGCTGCATCCCGACCTCATCGCCACGCTCGGCGTCGATACGCCGATCTCAGCCTTCGAGCTTTATCTCGACGCGCTGCCCACAAAGCGTAAAGGCGCTAGCAAGGCGCTCGACGCGTCCGGCCTCCAGCCGGTCAGGCGCGATTTCGCCTTTCTGCTCGACCGCGATATTGCCGCGGGCGACGTGGTCCGCGCCGCCGCATCAGTCGACCGCGCGCTGATCGCCGAGACGCGCGTGTTCGATGTGTTCACCGGCCAGGGCGTGCCCGAGGGCAAGAAATCGCTCGCCATCGAGGTGACGCTGCAGCCGCGCGACAAGACGCTGACCGATGCCGAGATCGAGGGTGTGGCGGCCAGGATCGTCGCCGCCGTGCAGAAAGCCACCGGCGGCACGTTGCGCGGCTAGCTGTCACATTGCAGGGAACCAAACACCCTGCTTGGGCGTCTTATTGATATCCCCGCCCATGCGTATCCTCCTGACCAATGACGACGGCATCGAAGCGCCAGGCCTCGATGTGCTCGAGAAGATCGCCACCGATCTGACCGACGATGTGTGGGTGGTGGCGCCGGAGATGGACAATAGCGGCGCCTCGCACTCGCTTACGCTGGCGGAGCCTCTGCGCATGCGCGAGCTGGCCAAGCGCCATTTTGCCATCAAGGGCACGCCGACCGATTGCGTCATCATGGGCGTGCGCTTTCTGCTGCAAGACAAGCCGCCAGACCTGGTCTTGTCCGGCGTCAATCGCGGGCAAAATCTCGCCGACGATATCAGCTATTCCGGCACGGTCGCCGGCGCCATTCAGGGCTGCCTGCTTGGCGTTCCCTCCATCGCCATGAGCCTCGTCACCGGCCCCGCCGAGTCCGATCAGGGCACGGGCGAGCCGTTATGGGAAACGCCGATGCAGTATGGCGCCGATCTCGTGCGCCGATTGATGCGCGAGGGCTGGGCGGAGGGCGTGGTGCTGAACGTCAACTTCCCGAACTGCCCGCCTGAATCGGTCAAGGGCATGTGCGCCACGGTGCAGGGCCAGCGCGATCCGGACATCTTCCGCATCATCGACCGGCTCGATGCGCGCGGGCGCGCTTATTACTGGATCGGGGTTGAGCGCCGGCGCGCCAAGCCGCCTGAGGACACCGATCTTTGGGCGGTGCGCAGCAACAGGATTTCGGTGACGCCGCTTTGCCTCGATTACACCGACCAGGACACGCGCAAGCAGCTCATGGCTGTGCTCGACGAGCGGCAGGACGGCAAGCGGGTCAGCCGTCCTTCGCGGGAAGGTCCGGCACCAGGACGCGCAATTCACAATCATCGCGAGTGATCTTCACCGCACCGGATTTTTTGGGTGGATGATACACCCGGTCGTCGATGCGCGCGTGACCGTGCTCCCAGCGCAGCCGCACCTTGCCTCCTTGCCGGACCGTGACGGGAGGCGGTTCGCTTTCCGGATTTTCAAGCCATGAGAGCATCGGCTTCTTGTCGTGCTCGAACAGGAAGACCACATCGAACAGCCCGTCGCCGGGCGCCGCCTCCGTGGACAGCGGCAGAGCCGGACCCGTGCGTCCGAGATTGGCGATCTCGACTAGCAGGAACTCCCCGGCGAATACCTCGCCGTCGACCTCGATTTCGTAGCGTTCCGGGCTCGCCTCTTTCAGATATTGCTGCAGCTCTTCCCGCCCCCAATAAACGCGCAAGCCGATCGGCGGCTTTTCGCGGCCGTCGCTATGGGCAATCGCTTTGGCAATGGTGCCGAAGCCGACCGCTTCGAGAAAGCGGCGCTTGCCCCAGGGTCCGTGCGCGAGCCCGACATCGAGCTTTTTGGGTTTGGCGCTTTGCAGCCCGGCGATGAGCGGCTCGATCTCGCCATTCAGGCCGAGTGCGCGGGCGACATTGTTAGCCGTGCCGACGGGCAGAATGGCGAGCAGCGTTTCGCGACGTTCGATGGCGCGGGCGACCTTGTTCACGGTGCCATCGCCGCCGGCGACGACGACAAGATCCCATTTTTTGCGAAGCGCGCGCTTGTAGCCGTCTTTGCTCGATTGATATTTCGGCGAGAAGCCAGCGCTGGCGAGCAAGTCCATGAGCTCTTCGCCGCTGGGATCTTCTTTTCCGGCTTTCGGATTGTGAAGCAACAAGGTACGCAATGCGCAATGCCTCTCGGTTGACCGCTGAAACACCCCAGCGGAAAACGCCGAATGGCAAGGAAAGTTTCCGCGTTTCTTACCGGAAGCTGCCGAAGGGCGAAGCAGGCGCGGCGCGGCGCGCGGGCCCGGGCCGCGTCGTGCGGCGCTTCGCTACGCCGGGCTGGCCGTAGAACGGTTTGTCCTCGCAAGCCTTGTCGATTTCCTCGGCAAGCTCCGCCGCTGGCGCCGAAGCCTCGCGCCAACCCTGGCAAAGCTCGCCGAGCTTGCCGCCGAGATCGGCGGCGCCGGACGCGCAATAAAGTCCCGTCCCGTTGTCCTGCGGCGTGAAGCGCACGCCTATTGCGCGCTTGCCGTCGTCGAGCGCGCTAGACAGATGGTTGAGCGCATAAATGCGCCTCGTACTCTCGGAAGGCGGGAATCGCTTGGGCCGCATATGCGTATTGGTAAGCGGGATCGCCTCGATTGCCGCCACCCGGAAATCCCCGCCCTCGCGCACGAGATGAACCTTGGCCATCAGACCGTAATCGCGGCACATGCCGAAGCGCGTCATCTCCGCCGTGCCGGGATGCATGAAATTGCCGAGGCCATAGAAGATGAGCGACTTGCCGTTCATTTCGACGCCCTGCGCCACATGTGGATGGTGACCGGCGATCAGGTCGATGCCCTTCAGCTCGGCGGCAAAGCCGCGCCATTCGGTAAGCTGCCTGTCGTCCGGCACGACACGGCCTTCGACCCCGTAATGGATGGAGAGGATGCGGTAACCGGCTTTCATGGTGGCGAGCCGGTCGACCACCGTCTCGAAATCGAGACGGTTGCGGTAGGAGGCCTGCCCCGGCTTCTTGGGCCCGGCGCGATGCTGCGGGATATCGCCAGTGACGATGCCGATGGCGCCGAGCCCGATACGCGTGCCGTCGACCTCGAGACAGGTCGGCCGCGTCGCCTCATCGAAATCGGCGCCGACGCCGGCAAAGGCGATCGGCCGGTCCCCGCCGGCCACGGCCATGTGAAACAGCGTCTCCTCGAGGCCCTTCGCGCCGTAATCCATGGCATGGTTGTTGGCGAGCGAGAACAGATTGAAGCCTGCCGCCGTCAGCGCCTTCACCCCGTCCGGATGGCTGCGAAAATGAAACGCGCCGCCGGATTTGTTGCCGTCGGTCTTGATGTCGTTCTGGTCGGTGACCACCGTCTCCAGATTGACGAAGGCGAGGTCGCCGTCGACTTCGTTCGCCACGCCCGAGATGGTATCGGCGAAGCTCATCACTTCGCCTTCCTTCTGCGCCACGCCGGCCGGATCGACCGGCGCCAAACTCGCGTTGAAGCCGGTATCGCCGACCAGCACGATGGTGAGACGGTCGGCGCCTTTACCCTCCGTGGTATCGGTCGAGGCGGTGCTGTCCGCCGTCGCGCATGGACGCACCGTGGCCGCGGCATGAAGCGGCTGAGCAGGCGCGAGGCCGGCAAGGGCGACAACACCGAATAGGATGAACCGATCAAGCACCACTTCGTCCCTCAAGCCGCTTCCGTGTTGGCGCCGGTATCGAAGCCGAGGTTGTGGTCGCGGGCAAGATGCACCATGGCGCGCTCGGCAAGGGCGGTGATGGTGAGCAGCGGATTGACGCCGATCGAGCGCGGAATCACCGCCCCGTCGCAGACATAAAGGCCCTCATGCACGCCTTCGCCGCCCGGTCCGGCGAAGACCTGGCATTTGTGATTGACCACGCCGGAGCCGGCATCCGCGCCCATGCCGCAGCCGCCTAGCGGATGCGCGGTGGCGGGCTTGGTGCCCATGGTCGTCGCCGAGAGCGGGCTCTTGATGTAGCGCGCGCCGACCGCCTGCGCCGCCTTGGTCAAGGCGTCGTCCACCCGGGCATAGACCTCCTGCTCGGCGACGCCCGGCCAATGGATTTGCGCGCGGTCCTTATCGAGGCGGATGCGGCCCTTGGCGTCGTCATGCGAGACCACGAAGAACGTATGGAGATGCGACAGCGGGCCCTGATAGACACCTTTGATCAGACTTTGCGCCGCACCAAGCAGCCGCCCACCCGAGATGAAGAACACCGGCAGGAGCGGCGCGAGCGCCGAAGGCAGCACGCCTTCCTGGATGATCATGCTCCGGTCGAGCGCTTCGCCGTCGGGAAGCTCGATCTGTCCGGCGACACAGGCGCCGATGATGTCGCCCACGAATTTCGGCGGCTCGCCGACGCCGACGGCATTCACCCGCTCCCTGCCGCCAAGGGCAAAGGCGATGATGTCGCCATTGGCTGAGAAGCCCTCGCCGAGCCGGTCCGAAAAAGCGAGCCCCTTCTCGCGCGAGCGCAGCAGGATCTCGGTCGAACCGAGCGTGCCCGCGCCAAGCACCACGGTCTTCGCATCGACGAAGGCCCCCTCTTTATCCGTGCCGTTCGACGGCAGGAAATGCACGCGCCATCCTCCGGCGCGCTTTTCGATATGGGTGACGGCAAGCTCGGTGAAGATCTCCGCGCCATGCGCCCGCGCATCCGGCAAATAGGTCATGGCCACGGTGTTCTTGGCGCCGACATTGCAGCCCGAGCAGCAATCGCCGCACAAGGTGCAGGCGGGTTGCATCACGCCGGCAGGATTTACCGTTTCCTCGAAACTCACCACTACCGGAGCCGCGACCGGGTCCACGCCGAATGCCGCGCTCGCCGTCTGAAGCGCACGATATTTCGTCAGTCTATTCGCATCGGCATAACGCGACGGGCGCAGCATGGCGTTCGCGCGGCCGAAGCCGAGATCGAGCAGCCCGTCACGCGTGACTTCCTCCGGCCAAGCCGCATCGGCGAACACCCGCGCATCGGGACGCAAACCCACGCCGGCATTGATCAGCGAGCCGCCGCCGAGACCGCAGCCCACCAGCACATGGATGTCGGCGCCGACCCTGAAATCGAACAGCCCGGTGCGCGAGCCCGAGCGCATGGTGCCGCCGGTCAATTGCAATTCGCGGCGAAGCTCGGGCAGGCGGCTCGGAAACTCGCCGGTCAGGAATTCGCGCCCGCGCTCGATGACGCACACGCTTTGCCCGGCGCGCGCGAGCCTGGAAGCGGCGACCCCGCCGCCATAGCCGGAGCCTACCACCACCACGTCATAGGCCGGCTTCAGCGCTGGCCGCGGTAAGGACAAAGGCTGCATCAATCCTCGAGTCTCAGGCAAAGGGGTCCCGGGCCGGGCAGGTTAGGTGACGGACAGGGAAATGGGCAATATATGTCGGGTTTGCTGTTGGCGCCGGACGCCATAGATAAACCCTGTAGAATCGATCCTATAGGATGTATTTCCGCGCTTTTCTCATGGTGAACGGCCAATGGCGATCACGATCAAAGTCCTGACCAAGTCCAATGTGGACGTCAGAGGGCTCTTGGGCCACGTTGCCCATGTCGACGACATCGACCCGCGCGGCGCGGCGCGCTTCACCGGCGAGGACAACAACCACAATTTCACCTTCGACGTCAGAGGTTCCGGCTTCAAATACTCGCTCATCGGCATTCCCACTGACGGCCTCGTCTCCCGCATAACGATCGACAAGGGCTCCGCCGCTCAGCTTCAGATCGACCTGTCGCCGAAGCTTGCCGTCAAGAAAGCGCTCACGGCGAGTTCGCTGGAGAGCTTTATCGACAGCCAAGACATCCACATGACCGGCAACAGCGGCAAGGACACATTCTCCGCGGGCAAAAAGAACGACATCCTCAAGGGTAAGGCGGGCAACGACAATTTCGAAGGCGGCAGAGGCAACGACACGCTCTACGGTGACGATGGCAACGACACGCTGCGCGGCGAGAAGGGCAACGACAAGCTTTATGGCGGCAAGGGCAACGACCACCTGTTCGGCAGCGCCGGCAACGATATTCTCACCGGCGACCATGGCCGTGACAATTCGCATGGCGGCGCCGGCGCCGACCGCTTCGACTTCAACAAAGTGTCCGACAGTCCGGCCGGAGCAGGCCGCGACACGATCCACGATTTCAGCCAGTCGCAAGGCGACCGCATCGATCTCCGCGACATCGATGCCGACACCATGATGGGCGGCAAGCAGGATTTCACCTTCATCGGCGATGATGCGTTCACCGGGGTGGCGGGCGAATTGCGCCAGGGTGGAAATATTATTCAGGGCGACACCGACGGCGACGGCGAGGCCGATTTCGAGATCAGGCTGGTCAACGCGCCGACCCTGACCGACGCCGATTTCCTGCTCTAAAGACCGCCCCGGCCAAGCCCTGGCGGGGGGCTCCCAAACGTCTAATAAATGCCCGGCGGGCTTCACTTTATTTCACGCCCACGCGAGGGCCTCTTTGCGATTGGCCGGGAATGGCGTTTATTTCCATTGGCGCCGCAAAGAGGCTACCCAATGAAGCAGGACGAAGTCGTCTACCGCCATTCGCGCACCGTACGGCTGACGCATTGGATCAACGCGCTGATCCTGCTCGTCCTACTCATGAGCGGAATGCAGATCTTCAACGCGCATCCGGCGCTCTATCTCGGCCAGGCCTCGGATTTCGATCATCCCATCCTGGCCATGAAGGCGGTACGCGACGGCGAAGCGATGCGCGGCGAGACCACGCTGTTCGGTTACAGCTTCGACACCACGGGCGTGTTCGGCGCCGGCGGCGACGCCGAGAGCGGTTATCAGCGATACGGCTTTCCCTGGTCGGTCACCCTCCCCGGCTATCGCGATCTCGCCATGGGGCGGCGCTGGCACTTCTTCTTTGCCTGGCTGTTCCTGTTCAACGGCGTGATCTATCTCCTGTGGAGCCTTGCAAGCGGCCATCTCAGGCGCGACCTCGCGCCGTCGAAACCGGAGCTCAAGCATATCGGCGCCTCGATCCGGGAGCATTTGCGCTTCAGATTCCCCAAGGGCGAAGAGGCGAAACGCTATAATGTGCTGCAGAAGCTGAGCTACCTCGTCGTCGTTCTCATGCTTCTGCCGCTGATGCTGCTGTCGGGGCTTGGCATGTCGCCGGGCATGGACGCGGCCTGGCCCTGGCTGCTTGACGTGATGGGCGGGCGGCAAACCGCGCGCACCATCCATTTCGTGACCGCGAGCCTGATCGTCCTGTTCTTCGTGGTCCATATCGTCATGGTGCTCGTCTCGGGCGCCTGGAACAATCTTCGCTCCATGATTACCGGCCGCTACGTCGTCGAACCCGCAGAGGACAAGCCATGAGTTCCGGAAACCCTATCGATCGCCGCAATTTCCTCACGCGCGGCATGGCGCTGGCGGGCACCGCCATGCTCGGTGGCTGCGACGCGCTGTCGAGCGAGCCGTGGGTGAGGAGAATTCTCGATTTGGCGGAGCCGCTGACACGGGTCACACAACAGGCGCTGCTCACGCCGCAAGCGCTGGCGCGGGAATTCTCCGAGGCCGATATTTCCAAAAATTTCCGTGCCAACGGCTCGATCAATCCTCGCGACCCGCAATATGTCGCCCATGCCGAGAACGGCTTCGCCGACTGGAAGCTCACGCTTGGCGGGCTGGTCGAGCAGCCCCTCGAGCTTTCGCTTGACGAGCTACGCGCCTTGCCTTCGCGCACGCAGATCACGCGGCATGATTGCGTGGAGGGATGGAGCTGCATCGGCAAATGGAAGGGCGTGCCGCTGCACGGTCTGCTCGAACGCGCGGGCCTCAAGGCGGATGCGCGCTACATCGTGTTCTATTGCGCCGACGATCTGGGCAAAACCGGCACCGAGGCCGGCAAATATTACGAATCGATCGGGTTGGACGATGCGTTCCACGCGCAGACCATTCTCGCCTACGAGATGAACGATCAGGTTCTGCCCATCCCGCACGGCGCGCCGGTCAGGCTGCGGGTCGAACGGCAGCTTGGCTACAAGATGCCGAAATACGTCATGCGCATCGAAGCCGTCGACGATCTCGCCAGGATTCGCCGCGGGCGCGGCGGCTATTGGGAAGACCGTGGTTACGAATGGTATGCCGGCATCTGAAAAAGAAAAGGGGCCGCAAGGGCCCCTTTCCGTGGCTACTGAACCGGTAAAGCCGATTAGCCCTTCTGAGCGTGCTTCCAGTTGTGCTTGCAAGACTTCTTGTAGTGGTGACGCATCTTGCGATCGTCCGGATACGACATCTTTGCCGCCTCTTTGCACGGCGTTCCGGGAGCGACCGAGGCTGCCTGGACAGGCGTGAAAGCGGCAGCAATAAAACCGGCCGCAACCGCGGCGCAAAGCACTTGCTTGAGCATGTTCTATTCTCCAATCGGTTGAGGAGCCCCTTCTAGCAGACCCGGCCTAGGACCTGACAACGAAAAATTTATGGCAACCTCACGGTTTTGCCGCATTTTCTCCCTCCCGCGCTTGACCGGCGGGCGCCCGCGCCCCTACCTAGCCCGCCATGAGTCCAAAAGAGGCAACCTCCCTCTCCCGCATCCGCAACTTCTCCATCATCGCCCATATCGACCACGGCAAGTCGACGCTCGCCGACCGGCTGATCCAGTTATGCGGCGGCCTTACGGCCCGGGAGATGAAGGAGCAGGTGCTCGATTCGATGGATATCGAGCGGGAGCGCGGCATCACCATCAAGGCGCAGACCGTGCGCCTGGATTACCGTGCGCATGACGGACAGCTTTACGAACTGAACCTGATCGACACGCCGGGCCATGTCGATTTCGCCTATGAGGTGAATCGCTCGCTTGCCGCCTGCGAGGGATCGCTTCTCGTGGTCGATGCCACGCAAGGGGTCGAGGCGCAGACACTCGCCAATGTCTATCAGGCGCTCGACAACCATCACGAAGTGGTGCCGGTTCTGAACAAGATCGATTTGCCGGCGGCCGAACCCGACCGGGTGCGCGAGCAGATCGAAGACGTGATCGGGCTCGACGCGCATGATGCGCTGGAAATTTCCGCCAAGACCGGCCGCGGCGTGGAAGACGTGCTGGAAGCCATCGTACATCGTCTCCCCGCGCCGACGGGCGACGCGCAGGCGCCGCTCAAGGCGCTGCTGGTCGACAGCTGGTACGACGCTTATCTCGGCGTGGTGGTGCTGGTGCGCATTTTCGACGGCACGCTCACCAAGGGGAGCCGCATCAAGCTGATGTCCACCGGCGCCGCCTATCAGGTGGACCGTGTCGGCATCTTCCGTCCCAAGCAGGAAATGCGCGACCGGCTCGGCCCGGGCGAGATCGGCTTCTTCACCGCATCGATCCGCCAGGTCGCCGATACCCGCGTCGGCGACACCGTCACCGAGGAGAAGCGCGGCGCCGACACCCCGCTGGCCGGCTTCAAGCCGGCGCAGCCCGTGGTGTTCTGCGGCCTGTTCCCGGTTGATGCATCCGATTTCGAGGATCTGCGCGAGGCCGTGGCCAAGCTCAGACTGAACGATGCGAGCTTCTCCTACGAGATGGAGACCTCGGCCGCGCTCGGCTTCGGCTTCCGCTGCGGTTTTCTCGGCCTGCTGCATCTGGAGATCATCCGCGAGCGGCTCGAGCGCGAGTTCGATCTCGACCTGATCGCCACCGCGCCGAGCGTGATTTATCGCGTCTATCTCACCGACGGCACCATGAAGGAGCTGCACAATCCGGCCGACATGCCCGAGCCGCAGAAGATCGCCAAGATCGAGGAGCCGTGGATCGAGGCGACCATCCTCGTGCCGGATGAGCATCTGGGCTCGGTGCTCAAGCTCTGTGAGGACCGGCGCGGGCGGCAGAAGAACCTGACCTATGCCGGCAGCCGCGCCATGGTGGTCTACGAACTGCCGCTCAACGAAGTGGTGTTCGATTTCTACGACCGGCTGAAATCGGTGAGCCGTGGCTATGCCTCGTTCGATTACCACATCACCGGCTACGAAGACGGCGACCTGGTCAAGATGGCGTTGCTCGTCAACGACGATCCGGTCGATGCCCTGTCGATCATCGTCAACCGCTCGCGCGCCGAGATGCGCGGCAGAGCCATGGTGGAGAAGCTGAAAGACCTCATCCCGCGCCACATGTTCAAGATCCCGATCCAGGCGGCGATCGGCGGCAAGGTCATCGCGCGCGAGACGATCAGCGCGTTGCGCAAGGACGTGACCGCCAAATGCTATGGCGGCGACATCACCCGCAAACGCAAGCTTCTGGAGAAGCAGAAGGCCGGCAAGAAGAAGATGCGAAGCTTCGGCAAGGTCGACATTCCTCAGGAGGCCTTCATCGCCGCGCTGAAGATGGATGCCGATTAGCTATTCATGGACGTGCGGCGAAGGACACAGTAACGTTTCTCTATGAGGATAGAGATACACCCTCATGCACGGGCACGCATGAAGGCCCGCGGCGCCAGCGAAGAAGAAGTTAACCAAACCATTGCCGAAGGTGAGCGTTTTCCAGCAAAGCATGGAAGACACGGGTTTCGGCTTAAATTCCAGAGAGAAGTTCGATGGCGCGGCAAGCATTTCAACGGAAAGCAGATTGAGGCCTATGTGGTGGTAGAGAACGGGGCCACCATTGTGATAACGGTGATCGTGAAATATCTCACAGAAGTACAGCCATGAGACTGACCTACGACCCGAGCCGCAACATCGCCTATATCGCCTTTCGTGAGAAGGGCGCCGAGGTCGAGGCTTTGCGTGTGAGCGAGGACCTGATCGTCGACATTGCGCCGGACGGCACCGTGTTCGGCATCGAGCTTCTGAACGCCAACGAGCAGCTGGGAAGCGCCGATGGTGGCCGCTTCATCTTCGTCGACCCGGTGAGCGGCAAAGAACACACGCTCAAAGTCGCTTAGCAATCTATTCTAAGACTTTGCCTTTTAACCCTGAATTGCAACCGTGCCGCAAACTTGCGCATCCCGGGTTGATTTGCGGCGAAGATGCGGCAGAGCCGGGGTCTTATTGTGCAAAAGGCCCCTAACGTCTTGACCGGTCCCGGACAATCGAGTCTCATCCTCAGCCGAAGAGGGAAGCAGCCAGACGGGGGAACAAAGTCGCGAAGGTTTTCGCCGAGCCGATTTCTCCGGACAAAAATTCAGCTGCTAAATAGACGCCCCCGGGATCGCGCTCTCGGGGGCGCCGCTTTTCTGGGCTCACTTAATCCGATCAGAGCTCGCGCACTTTCCAGGCGAGATAGGCGAGCGCCACGCCCTCACTGACAAGCAGAATGCCGAGCAGCACGCCGAGCACCCATTCGGAAGAGACCGGCATGTTCGCCCACAGATAGACCGCAAGCAGGATGCCGACGAGCCCGCTTCCCAGCACCCAGCCCCAATTGGGGAACGGCTTGATGGTGAGCGCGAAGATCACCTTGGAGATGCCCTCGACCATGAAATAGACGATGAGCAGCACGGTCATGATCAGGAGCCCGCTATCGGGCTGACGCAGCAAGAGCAGGCCGATGACGATGGCGAGCACCGCGGAGATCAGCGACAGCCAGTAATGCGGCACGTCGCGGGCGCCGATCAGGCTGATGCCCTGCAGCACGCCGGTGATGATCAGGATCCAGCCGAGCAGCGTGATGATCGCCACCGACGCGATGATCGGATAGACGAGCGCCAGAACGCCGGCCACGATCAGCAGCACGCCCTGCAGGAGATACCACAGCGAATATTTCTTCACCGTCTCGCGCATGGCCTCGCGCATGGCCGCGGCGGCGGCCTCCAATGGAATTGCCATTTGCGTATCCTCCCCATTTTGAGCCGAATCGGCTTGCCTAGTGACCCAAGAATACTCCAATGACTGACGGTCCGCCTCTCCTCCGAGGGGCATCGGGGGGTGGCATGGACCAGGAACGGGCATTGCAGTCTGCTGTCGGCAAGGCCGTGCGCCGACTCATGCCGTTTCTCATCCTTTGCTACATCATCTGTTTCCTCGACCGGGTGAATGTCGGTTTCGCCGCGCTCGCCATGAACGAGGATCTCGGCTTCACCCCCGCCGTATTCGGCACCGGCGCCGGCATTTTCTTCATCGGCTACATCCTGTTCGAGGTGCCGAGCAATTTGGCGCTGCACCGCTTCGGGGCGCGCATCTGGATCGCGCGCATCATGATCAGCTGGGGCCTCGTGTCGATGGCCATGGCGCTGGTGAGCGGCGTCACCAGCTTCTATCTGTTGCGCCTCCTGCTCGGCGTGGCCGAGGCCGGCTTCTTTCCCGGCATCATCCTCTATCTGACCTATTGGTTTCCCGCCCGCGAGCGCGCCCGCGTGGTGGCCATGTTCATGGCGGCGGTGCCACTCGCCACCGTATTCGGCGGACCGTTATCCGGCGCGCTGCTCGAACTCGACGGCTTTCTCGGCATCAAGGGCTGGCAGTGGATGTTCCTGATCGAGGGCCTGCCCGCCGTGCTGCTCGGGCTTATCACGCTGCGCTTCCTCACCGACCGGCCGGAGCAGGCCTCATGGCTCACGGTGGCGGAGCGCGAAGCGCTCACAGCGCGGCTCGCGGCGGAGGCCGATGTCACCCGCGAGACGGGCTACCACCAGCTCAGCCATGCCTTCATCCGTCCGCGTGTCCTGATGCTCGGACTGATCTATTTCTTCCTCTGCTCCGGGCTCTACGGCATCGCCTTCTGGATGCCGCAGGTGATCCAGACTTTCGGCCTGTCGCCGCTCAAGATCGGTTTTCTCACCGCCATCCCTTATGTCTTCGCCGCCGCCCTCATGGTGATCTGGGGACGGCGCTCGGATCGCGTCGGCGAACGCATCTGGCATACGGCGCTGCCGCTCGCTCTTGCCGGCATCGCCTTCATCTGGTCCGCCGTGAGCGGTCCGCTGCTCCCCACCATGATCGCGCTCACCCTGGTCACGATTGGCATCTATGCCGCGCTCGGCGCCTTCTGGTCCCTGCCCACAGCCATCCTCACCGGCCTTGGCGCCGCGGCCGGACTGGCGCTGGTCAACTCGATCGGCAATCTCGGCGGTTTGATCGCGCCGGCCGTCATCGGCGTCTTGCGTCAGGAGACCGGCGACTTCAGCGCCGCGTTGTTCTTCCTCGCCGGCAGCTTGCTGACAGGCGCCGCGCTCACGCTGATTTTCGGCTATGCGCAGCGGCGGCGCGATCGCCTCGCCGAGGCGGCATGACTTTAGGGAGAGGACAGACGCGGCGAGATATGCGAAAGCGATGGCTGTTCACGCGGGAGGGACGCATGCCTGACACACCATTCGCGTTGACACGACGAAGCCTGATGACCGGCCTCGCTTTGATCGCAGGCGCCGCCGCTCTGCCGGCGCGCGCCCAAGCCGCTTCGGGCAAGCATGTGGTGCTGCTCGGCGATTCCGCTTTCGCCAATGCCGCCTATACCGAGGGCGGACCCGATGTCGCCGCGCAACTGAAGACGCTTCTGCCCAGCGACTGGCAGGTGACCGTGCTTGCCGCCGACAGCGCGCTCAATGCCGACATCGCCACCCAGCTCGAGCAGCTTCCCCCCGATGCGAGCCATCTCGTGCTGTCGGTCGGCGGCGACAACGCGCTCGGGCTGGAAGCCTTCTTCGAGGACGAGGCTGACACGGTCGCCGACGCGCTCGAGCAGCTCAACGAAATCAGGGAGGATTTCACCGCGAGCTACCGCAAGATGCTCGACGGGGTGCTCGCCAGCAAGCTGCCGGTCGCCATCGCCACCATCCACGATACACACTACAGCGACGCCGCGCGGACCGGCATGTCCAACACCGCGCTTGCCGCCTATAACGACATGATCACCCGCGAGGCTTTCGCGCGCGGCCTGCCGGTGATCGATCTCCGGCTCATCATGAGCGAGAGGGACGACTACGCCAATCCCATCGAGGCCTCGGTGACGGGCGGCGAGAAGATCGCCCGCGCTGTCGCCACCCTCCTCACCACCCACGACTTCGCCGCCAAGCGCTCGGAGATCTACACGGATTAGCTTCCGAATGTGCGCCCGTTACGACCTCGTCATCGCCCAGGAAATCTACGCCCGCGCCTTCAAGGCCGCGCGCCTGCCGCAATCGAATTTCCCGCCGCGCTACAATATCGCGCCCACCGACGCCATCCCCATCGTGCGCATCGACCCGCGCGACGGGGAGCGCGAAGTGGTGATGGCCCGCTGGGGCCTGATCCCCGCCTGGATGAAGGAGAAGCCGAAAGCCCCGCATATCAATGCGCGGGCCGAGACGGTTCATGAGAAGCCGCTGTTCCGCGAAGCCTTCCGTAAGCGCCGCTGCCTGATCCCGGCGACCGGCTTCTTCGAGTGGGAGCAGCGCGCCGACGGCAAGCAGCCCTGGCGCTACACCCGCAAGGATCTCGAGCCGTTCGCCTTCGCCGGGCTGTGGGAATTCACCCGGCAGGGCGGTGAGGACATCGTGTCGGCGGCCATCATCGTCGGCGGCCCGAACGATCTCGTCGCCCGCGTGCATGACCGCATGCCGGTGATGCTGATGCCGGAGGATTACGATCGCTGGCTCGGCGCCGGCGCAACATCCGAAGAATTACGCGCCCTGCTCAAGCCTTACGACGCCAAGCTGATGGAGGCTTACGCCGTGAACCGCGCCGTCAACAGCGTCAAGAACGACACGCCGGAGTGCCACGCGCCGGTCTAACGGTAAACAGCGCGCGGAGACTTACGTGCGGCAAAGTAACGCCCAACCTGGACAAGAACTTTGCCCGTTAAGCTTGATTTGATTGGGGAATTCGGCGCTGTATAAACTTAAAGTGAAAGTATTGGCGTTATCAATACTTAAAAAATCGCTGGCGGACGCGAACGCGTAGGCTTATCGTCATCGGTTAAGCGCGGTACCCCGTCGCGCGGCGCCCGTGTCGGCAACCAACAACGACCCGATAGCCCACGGCCGCCAAGCCCCGGTCCCCCGTTCATACGCGCGATAACCGCGGGAGGCGGCCATGGCCAATGCAGGGGCGAATCTCTTCGACGGCTACCAAGATTATTTCAGCTTCACCACCGGCTTCAAACCACAAGCCGAGATCGCGTCCACGACCTTCGAAGTTGTATCATCGTTTGAAGGATACAAGTATATTGTCACCTTCGCCGACAATTCGAGAATCGAGTTTCGCCTACCCGAGAAAAACAGCCCGGAGAACCTCGACCCGCCCGGCTTCGATAATGTTGAGCATTATCACTTCGCCTTGAGCGGCGGCTTTCGTATTCTCGATCAAGGCGGAGACATCAACTTCAAGATTTTCAGCTCTACCGGCGCTCTTGTCCTCGACTCTCAGACGCAGGCTGCGCAGCCGCTCGGTAACGTCTCGATCTTCTCGCCGGATTTCGTTGAGACCTGGTTTGATGGCTTCGGTTTTATCGCGCCGAACGAAAATGAAACTATACACGGTGACCAGGTAATCCACGGCTGGGGTGGACAGGACAACCTCTATGGCGGCAGCGGCGACGATACCATCTTTCTCGACAAGTCAGGCCTTACCGTCATGGCGGGAGGGACACCGAATAGCAATGTGCCAACCGGAAACGATACGTTCGTCTTCCTGGCCAATGTGATTCCACCGCCGGCCAATCCCCGGCCTGTTACCATCGTCGGCACAGAATCGAACTTCAACACAGCACCGGTCACGGGCGAAATCAACACCATCGAGGCGCGAGGCAACAACGATTTCTCCTACGCCTCGATCTTCTGGATCAACAAGATCGTTTTTAACGGCGCGAGCGATCTCAAATTTGGCGGCGGCAATTTCTTTAGCAACGATCACATCGCACCCAATTCGACTGTCGTCGGCGACTCTGATGCGAATACATTCGAGGTGTGGGCTAATCCTGCGAATATCCAATCCGGCCATTCGGACGCGAACTTGTCACCGGATATCGATCTTTCAAACTTTACATTCCAGAACTGGAGCCCCAACGACAAAGTCATCATCACCGCCGACCAGACCAACACCGCCGGCTCGGCTATCATCAAAGCGCCCAATGTCCCGACTATCATCAAAGGGGGTCCGCAGGCCTTCGGCGACCAGCTCTTCGGCGGCTCTGCCAACGACCAAATCACCGGCGGCATAAATGATGACATTTTGCGCGGCAACGGCGGCAATGACACGCTTGATGGCGGGTCGGGGAACGACACTCTGCGCGGCGATGCCGGCAAAGACATTATCAAGGGAGGTTCCGGCAACGACGCGCTGAGAGGCGACGATGCTAATGACACGCTTGATGGCGGGTCGGGCAACGACACTCTGCGCGGCGATGCTGGCAAGGACATCCTAGTCGGCGGCAAGGGGCTCGATATCCTCACAGGTGGATTCGACGCCGATCGGTTCGACTTCAACGATATTTCCGAGACTAAGTCCGGTAATAACCGCGACACGATTAAGGATTTTTCGCGCGGCCAGAACGACAAGATCGACCTCGAGGACATCGACGCCAATACCAAGAACGGCGGCAATCAGAAATTCTCATTCATCGGCGTCGATAAATTCAGCGGCAAGGCCGGAGAACTGCGTTATAACGACCACGGCTCGAAGGTCACCATCCAGGGCGACGTCAACGGCGACGGTAAGGTTGATTTCGAGATCAGGGTGGACGTCGGCAGTCTGGTGAAGGGCGATTTTATTTTGTAGCGGCGAAAATCCCCACGATGTGCTTTAAGCCACGCGGCGCGGTGCCGGTTTGCGCGGCGGCGGGGCGTCGGGCGTTCCGCCCTCCTCCTCATCTTCCGCTTCCGCCTTCTCGGCCTTCAGCTCGCCGCGCGCCGCCTTGACGCAGATCTCGACCGCGCCGCTCAAAGACGTGGCATAGGCGTCGGCCTCGGCCACTTTGAGCCGCTCAAGCACATCCTTGGCGTGATCCTCGTCGGTCCAGCAGGCAACGAGAATGAGCGTGCCCTCAGGCAGGATGCGCCTCAGGCGCCGCACGAGATAGCGGATCGGCGCCGGGCCCTTGCCGAGCCCAAGATAAGAGATGCAGACGAGCTTTGACTCCGTGCCATGCAGCGAAGCGATGTGCCCCGCTGACAAAGTCTCGGCCGGCAGCGCCTTGGCGGCCAGCCCCCGCTTGTTCAATACGGCGGCGAGCATGGCGGCGGCCGCCTCGTCGAGCGGGTTCCGCGCGCCGATGGCGAGCACCGGGTGCTCAACCACCCAACCCGGCGCCAGCTCCGAGCGCTCGATCACCGGCAGCGTCTCTTCTTCTTCCTCCTCCTCGTTCCCTTCGAGCGAAGCGAGCCCGCTCTGTTCCTCCTTGTCGCCATTCTTGGGCTTGCCGCGAAGCTTGGCGAACCAGCGGCGCGGCTCAAAATCGGCGAGGTCTTCCAGCATCTCCTTGACCGTGGCGCCGATCCGCTCCGCCTGCTCGGCGTCGAGCCGCCCGGCCGCCGCGTCGCGCCCGGCAAGCTTCAGCCCGCCAAGCGCCACCGTGCCGAGATAGGCCTGCAGGCTCTCGTCCTTCAGCGCGAGTTCGGCCTCGTAAGTGGCCTCGGCCGCGTCGCCAGACAGCGTGCGCTGATAGAAGCTCTGCTCCGGCGTCAGCGCCGGCTCGTTCGACAACAGCACGTCGAAGAATTGCAGGCCCTCGACATGCCGCCCGAGCACGGCGAGGCAGACGGTGAGCGGATAAGCGAGCACCAGCCCGAGCGGCCCCCATAACCACGTCCAGAACACGGTCGAGACTACGAGCGCGAGCGGCGACACGCCGGTGCCGCGGCCGAACACCAAGGGCTCGATCACCTGGCCCATGACCATCTCGCCGACCACGTAGAGCGCAAGCACCAGCGCCACCATCGACCAGCCGGGATCGATCATGGCGGCGAGCAGCATGGGCGGTATGGCGGCGATATAGGAGCCGATGAACGGCACGAAGCGCATCAACGCGGCGAGCGCGCCCCACACGATCGGGCTCGGTATGCCGATCGACCACAGCGCGAGCGTCATGAAGGCGCCGTAGGCGGAGTTGATCAGGAGCTGGCGCAGGAAGAATTTGCTCAAGCGGTGCGCCGCGTCGTTCATGGTGGTGGTGGCGCGCTGCATGTCGGAGGAGCCCGCGAGCCGGATGAGGCGGTCGCGCAAATCTTCGCGCTTCAGGAGGATGAACACGACGAAGATCAGCACGATGCCGGCGATGGCGAGCGGCGGCAGCACCGTGCCGGCGATGCGGCGGAAGAGCTCGAAGCCGGTCGGCTCGCGCGCGGTGATCTCGACCTGGATCGGCTTGTCGTCATCGCGTGCGTCTTCGAGTTCGGCTCGCGGCGGCGCGGGCGTGACGGCGGCGTCCGGCGCCTGCCCGTCGGCCTCGGGTTCGAGCAGCTGCTCTTCCAGTTTGGAGACGACCTCGCCGGCTTTCTTGAACACGGGCGAGGCGGAGGTGCTATCGCGTAAGCCTTTGATCTTTTCGCTGAGCGCCTGCTGATAGGCGGGCAGATCGGCGGCGAGTTGCGTCGCCTCGCGCGACAACAGCCAGCCGAGCGCGAAGATGATGGCGAAGGCAAAGGCGACGACGATGGCGACGGCGGCGACGCGCGGCACTTTGAGCTTGCGGAGGAAGAGCAGCGGCGGCGACAGCACGAAGGCGAGCAGGATGGCAAGCGCGAGCGGGAGCAGCACGTCGCGCCCGACATAGAGGCCGGTGATGACGATGGCGGCGATGAGCAGGCCTTGCAGGATCGCCGTGCGCTGATCCGAGGGCTTGGTGAACAGGGGGAGGGCTGAGCGGGGCGACATGAGGGATGAGCCTAGACGATCGGCGGCCCTGGCGGAACGCGAAAGCGTGATTTTGCGGGTTTCCGGGGGTGCGCCCGCCGACATGGCGTGTTTCCGGGCAAAAACGCGCAATACCGGTAGAGTTTCCCTGTAAAAGGGACGCGCGAAGCCGCCGATTTTAACCGCGATTGCGCCGGGGCTCGCGTGTGGGGCGCGCGATTTGCTATGCTCCGCGGCCTAACGACTGTCGTCAAAAGGAGGACCCACGTGGTCAAAAATCTGTTTGTTCTTCTTGCCTTAGCTGCCGGGTTGTTGGTCATCACCCAGACCGGCGATGCCGATGCGCGCTGGCGCTGCGGCCCCGGTGCCTGCTGGTGGACGCCTGGTTATACCGGCTACGTCCCGCCTTACGCTTATGGCTGGGGTCCGCCCCATCGCTCGCACTGCTTTTGGCGGCTTAATCGCCGTGGCGTATGGAGATACGACTGCTAGCAGAAGGCGTTAGCCCAGCGGGCCGTCGCGGCCCGCTGGCATTTTTTCCGGCGGGCGGATCAGGTGATCTCGTCGCTCCGCTGCACGGGCTTGAAGATCAGGCCCGATTTGAGCGTCTCGGCATCGCAGACATAATGGAACGCCGTCTTCCGCTCCTGGTCGAAAATATCGACATATTCCGTCCATCCCCACACCAGGATCACCGCATTGCCCTTGCTCACACGATCGGCGATGTTGCGGGTCGCTTTGCACTCGACGATGCTGGCGCTGATCGCGTCGCGCCCTAGCCGCTGCGTGCCTGAATTCGCCGCGCGATCCGGCAACGGCATTATGGGAACCTCCGCGCCATCTTCCGGCTCGTGAACCTTGACTTCGGCGGCGCTGCGCTGATCGAAGGCAGGCGTTTGGCCGCTGTTCTTGAACACGAGCTTGATCTTGACGATGCCCTCTGTCTCCGGCGCTTCGACAAACTCGAGCTTGTCCACGTCGACATAGGCCCTAAGCTCCTGCCGGCGCGCCTGTTCGAAGGCACGGGCAGCCCTCCAAATGACATATGCCCCGGCAAGCAGAGCAAGCCCGATCAGCGACAATAGGGTTGCTACCGCAGCCGCAATCAAAGTCTGCAACCAGGCATGCCGCGCCGCGCGCTGCGTGGCGGTCGCGGTCTGCTTATCCGCCAGTGCCGTTTCTTCAGCCGCTTGTGCCTGGCGCCATTGCTGGCAGAGATCGGCTTCGTAAGGGTGGCGGTAATTTTCGCAGGGTGTCTCAGCGCTCCAAAGCGCCGGACTCTCTTCCTGAGCTTTAGCCTTCAGGCCGGTCAAGGCCAGGACGGTGAGTAGAACGGCGGCCAAGACCGCCAAAGAAATGTGCCGCACTCGAAAAGACATGGAAGCGCCAAACCCGAGATTACTCTTGGGCGCCGATCTTATTCGGCAAATCTGTCCCTGTCTCCCTCTCGAAAACAGGCCATTGAGCGCCTAATTGCCGCTTTCCACATCGGCCGAGACATTGGCGAACGGCTGCTTGGACTCCATGGAGATCGTCATGATCGCCCCCTTGGCAGCTTCGAGTGCCTCCTTCAGATCGACCATGCGGATCGACTGGTCCTCGAACGTGCGAAAATACCAGCGCAGGTTCTTGAGGTCCGAGACGCTCGTCCACTCGGTGGTCTCAGGCTGGGCGCTGCCGACCGAGGCGTTGATCACTGAGCCTTTCGGGATGTCAAACTGATTCAAGATGTGGAACGCGCTGAAGACTGCATCTTCGGCCTTGGGATTGGGCGTCGCCGCCTGGCCGAAGATCGCCGCGCGTACGAAGCGCGAGGGTGAGGTGAAGTCGCCGGGCAGCCCATGCAAGCCAAAACCCGAACTGACCGCATTCAGCGTCACCGGACCAAGTTTCTCGGAGTCGACGTCCTTCACGCTAAGGTTCAGGTAGTTGTTGAGATTGGTCATATGCCAATCGTAGGTCGGTGCGTTGGTCATGATACCGAGTGGCGCATCATGCACTTTCAGCGTGTTGTCGACAGGCTCAATCGCGATCGACTTACCGCTTTTGTCTTGTATGAAGAAATGCGCGGGCGCCACCGCGCCTTGCGGACTGCCGAGACCCTTCGCCGGCGTCGGCACCAAGACGATATCCTTCACGCCTGCTTTCACCTCATCAACCGTGGCGAAATTGGCAAGAACCCATAGACCGAACTCGTGCGGCGCGAGGGCGCGCTTGGCATTGTCGGCAGTCACTGGCGTAAAGCTTGCGTAGCCAGGAAAATAGAACAGGCCGACAGCGAGACCTTGATCGTTGATGCCGTCGAGAATGACCGGCAGGTTGAGAGCATCGGCGCCGACAATGCCATAACGCGTGGTGTAAGTGAGACCTTTGCCGCCGTCTGGCAGCGTGCCGCTGAATTCCTTACCGGCCGGGATGACGATCACATTCGATCCCATGGGAAAGCCGAACTCGAGCGTGCGGCCGCGAATGGCGGCGCCGTCCTCCGCCTTCAGGCTAATGCCGGTGCAGGCGATGGAGGGCGTCGTGCTGAGACTGAAGGCGGTGATGAGGGTGAAAATCGCAACGCGGTGAAGCATTATTTCCTCCCGGTGACTGAGTTCGAGCCCCTTGCACAGAAATTAGCACGCTAAGCGAATAGGCATAACCGAGAGACGCCGGTCCCGCTGGAAATCATTCCTGGGACCGGCGCCGGCCGAGGTCGGTCCTACGATTGAAGCAGGTTCACCTTGCCGGTGGCGATGTCATAAACACCGCCCGCAATATCGATTCTCTTGGCGTCAAACGCCTCGGCGATGATCTTTGAATCTTTTCTCATCTCCTTCATGCCATGCAGGACATTTTCCTCTATGGCGGCTGCGAGGAGATCGCTCGGGTGGCGGGCGTGCGCCGCGATTACAGCGGGCTCGATCGCTGCGATCAGGCCGGGCAGATGACCGGGGAGCTCGACGCGGTCTTTGACCACCTTGATCGCCGCCTCGACCGCGCCGCAACTCGTATGGCCCATGATAAAGACGAGCGGTGCGTTCAAGACCATCACGGCATATTCGAGGCTCGCATAGACGTCGTCATCGACGATATTTCCTGCCAGTCTCACTACGAAGAGGTCGCCTGGTGACTGATCGAACACGAGATCGGGCACCACCCGGCTATCCGAACAACTCACGATCGCCGCGACCGGAAACTGCGCCTGGGCACGGGCAGCCCGTTCCGCCGAGAAATCTCTTTCATTGGGTGTATTGGCGGCGTAGCGCGCATTGCCTTGCATCAGACGCTCGAGCGCTTCGGCGGGAGGAATCGCATTCTGGGCTGCGGCTTTCTCCTCCGCGCGCGTGCTATGAGGCAAGGCGCTCGCGGTAAGCAAGGCCGCCGCTCCGGCCATCATGCTCCGCCGCGACAAAATGGGCAGCGAAGACTCACAAAGCTTGCACATTTAACCCCTCCCTTGTGGTTATGGGCGGTAGCCTCGCCCGCCAAGAAAAAAGGCGTCAAGTGAGATACTGGTTTGGATTCTAAAGGTCTGGAGAGCTCGTCTGGTTTGTATGTCGAGCGGCAGGTCGATGCTGCAAACCACTCCACCGGGATCGAACCGCCAATCGATGGTCGCAGACGGAAGCCCCCGCTCGATCAGCTTGCTGCCAAGGCCCTTGCGCGATGGCGGCGAGACCTGCGGTCCGTCGCGTTCAGTCCAGATAAGACGCACACGACCGTCAGACACGGTCCAGTTGAGCGATACCTTGCCGCAATTGTTGGAAAGCGCGCCGTATTTCGCGGCATTGGTACCTAGTTCATGCAATACAACGCCGAGTGCAATCACTTGGGTCGGCAGGAGCCTGACTCTCGGCCCCTTGATGTCACAGCGTTCCGCCACGTCGAGACAGAATGGAGCCAGTTGTCCCTTGGCAAGCTCGGCGAGATCGGCGCCGGCCCAGTCTTTCGCCAATAGCAGGTTATGCGCTTGCGCCAACGCCTGAAGACGTCCCGTGAAAGAGGCAGCAAAGGCTTCAGGCGATGTCGCGTTGCGCAAACTCTGCTGTGTGATGGCGAGGATCACTGCAAAGCTGTTGTTGACGCGATGCGCAAGCTCACGCAGGAGCAGCGTCTTCTGCTCCTCGGCGTGTTTGCGCTCCGTGATATCGACCAACATGTTTACTGCGCCGATCATGCGGCCTTCGGTATCGTGAAGCGGTGTTGGATAGGGCAGAATGGGGACGCGCGTGCCGTCGGGGCGTTCGACGATCTTCTCTGTACCGCGCACCGGCTGGCCAGTCTTGAGCGCCATGGCCATGGGACAATCTTCGTAAGCGATCGGTGTGCCGTCGGGCCAAAACAATTTTCCGCCCACGCTCCAGGCATCGGTGCCAAGGATCGGGGTTCTCCCGGATAGATCGACGGCGGCTTGATTGTAAAAGGTAAGGCGTCCCTCGGCATCGGTGGTGTAGATGGCCGCAGGAAGGGCATCGAGCAGCGCGCGATGCCATGTCTCGCGTTCCCCCAACCTGTCTTCGGCGAGCTTTCGCGCGGTGATATCCTGGAAACAGCCGACACCGCCGACAAGATTGCCCTCGTCGTCGAACAATGGGTCGAAATGACCGAGAAGCGTCAGTCGCGTCCCGTCAGGCCGCTCGACGTCTAGCTCACGATCGCGGATCGGCCGTCCTGACGCCAGCATCTCGGCCATCGGCATCTCGGCCGGCTCGAGCTCTTCACCGTTAGATCTGTAAGCTTTATATGTCCCGCAATAGCGATGCCGTTCCTCGGCGGGGTCGGGAGCATGGCCCCAAAGCTCAAGGGCGCGCTGATTGTATTGGACGAGATAACCGTCGCGATCGCACGCATAGACGCCGATCGGCAGCCACTCGAGAAGCTTGTCCCATGAACTCAGCGCCTGCTGCAACGCCCGCGCAATCGACGGCGCGGCGTGTTCGTCAAACGCCACATTGGTCATGCGAACCTTGCCTCTCACGCTTACAAAAGACCCTGTAGCGTAAAAAATGCATGACCCTTCAGAGGGTTCCACCTCCGAAAGCCAAGGTTATGCTGGCTTAGATGGCGAGTAAGCCGCTATGGCACAAGGGCTGAAAACCCACGAGAGGGAACGGGCGCCCAGTCTAAGCTGGTTTGTGCAGGATCATCCGGTAGCAATCGAGGCTGCGCTGCAGGAACTCATTGGTTGCGCCCCATAGATACAGCCTGAACTTACGGAATTCGAAATCGCCGAAGGTTGCTCGCACATAATCCTTATGCGCATCGAGATTTTGCGCCCATTGCCGGAAAGTAAGGAAGTAGCTCCAACGATCGTCATGGATTTCCGAAACTTCGAGATCGGTCTTGAAGAGCTTATTGATAAAGTCGTCAAGCACCAGGAAGGAGTGATTGCCGGGATAGATGTGTCGCACCATGAAGGTCGACAGCTCGTATTTTTTCTTGGCGGCACTGCCGTCGAGGAACACACGCCCGTCCGGTTTGAGCAAGCGTGAGAATTTCTTCAGCACCCGTTCGTAATCCGGCAGGTGCTCGATAACACCCATGATGACGATCGCGTCGAACGGCTCTTCCGGCTCGTAATCGTAGAAATCGGTGAGCACGATGTCGAACCTGTCGCCGAAATTGGCGAGCTTCCCCCTGAGATAAGATTGCGACACTTCGGAATTGGTGATGCCGGTGAAGTGTACGCCGGCTTGTAGCGCATGGCCGGCGAACGCGCCCCAGCCGGGACCGATTTCCAGAACTCTCTTTCCTGGACCAAGTTCGCATTTCTCGATTGCCCAGTCGAACTTCCGCTCGAGTGCTTTCGACAAAGGTTCATCGTCATGCTCATAAACACCCTGGCTGTAGGCCGGGAACACCGGATCGAGAAAACTCAGGAAGAGTTTCGGGTCGAGATTGTAATGGGAGGCGATCGCCTGCTTGTTGGTATAGACCTGCCCGAACAACAACGGCTCGATGAAGCGCCAAGCCAGCACCAAAGGATGGCGATCATGTAGCGAGCTACGCAGCTGGAAGGGCTTCAGCATGTCACCCTCGATGTCGATATCACCCTGTACATAGGCTTCGGATATATTGCCCTCATCGAGCGAACGTACTGCCCGAAGCGCGCGCTCGTTGCGCAAGGCCACATGGAACTCGGGCTTCCCCTCGCCCACGCTGCGCGTCTCGCCATCCGGTAATTCGACAATAAAAGGCGTGGTGACCGGCCCGATACGGTTGATCAAGGCGTCGATCGTGCTGGCAGCTAATGACATTCTCAAAACCCCCGACTTAACCATTGCCCGCGGATCAATCCTACGGGCCAAATCTTGGCGTCTGGCCTAATAGTGACTCGGAAATCGGCGGATTGAAATGCCTTCGTCTAGGGCGGATGCGCGCGGTCGCGTAAACGGGCTATCATCCCTCTGCGACAAAACGGGAGTGGAGAATGCAAAAAATCGGGCATTGTTTGGGACTTACGGCCACAGTTCTCGTGGCATTTTGGCTTGGCTTCGGCTTCGGCGGCAAAGCGCTCGCGAACCCGCCGGGAACGATCCTCAATGTCTGGCCGCTGACCGGTGGGGGTCCTGGCGGCGGCGATGCCTTCCGCATTCTCTACAGCTCGACCGGGTTGAACGGCGAACCGATTGAGGTTTCGGCGGCGATATTCATCCCGGCCGGAGAGCCGCCGGCGGGGGGGCGCAACGTGATCGCATGGGCGCATCCGACCAGCGGCGTGGTCGAGGCTTGCGCGCCTTCTTTGATGCCTGATGTCGCTGGCATGACCTGGGGTCTCGCCGACATGCTAGCCAAAGGTTACGTTGTCGTTGCCACCGATTATCCCGGGCTCGGCGCGCCAGGGGTCCACCCTTATCTGATCGGTGCGAGCGAAGGACGCGCGGTGCTCGATTCGGTTCGCGCCGCGCGCAATCTGCCACGGTCCGGCGCATCTGAACGCTTCGTGGTTTGGGGACACAGCCAAGGCGGTCACGCCGCGCTTTATACCGGTGAAGTTGCTGCTGAAGGTTATGCGCCGGATCTGAAGCTTGTCGGCGTCGCCGCGGCATCACCCGCCACCTACCTCATTGAGTTGTTCAATGCCGACAAGTCGAGTTCCGCGGGCAAGGAGCTTACCGCCATGGCGCTCTACTCCTGGTCTAAGCTTACCAATACGCCGGCATCGAGCCTCGTCGAGCCTGACGCCATGAGCGTGTATGAGGAAATGGCGCAGGACTGCATCGAATCGATTGCCCAGTTCGTGGCGCTTGACCAAGCGGAGAAGCCCCTCACCCACGAAAAATACCTGAAGGCGAACCCCGCCGAGACCGAGCCGTGGAAAGGAATCATGGAGAGCAACTCTCCCGGAAAAGGCAGAATCGAAGCACCGGTGTTTCTCGCACAAGGAACCGCTGACACGACCGTGCTTCCCGCGATTACCAAGCAATATGGCGACGTGCTCTGCGCGCAAGGCACGCGGGTCCACTTCGTCGAGCTCCCCGGCGTGTCCCATGTTTTCGCCGCCAAGGAGAGTGTCAATGCGGCACTCGCCTGGATGGACGACCGCTTTCGCGGTACGCCCCCGCCATCAAGTTGCGGGCGCTAGAGCAGGTGGTGCCTCGGGCTCAACGCCGATCAAGCTGAGAATCAGGAGCGTGACGAATAACACCAAAAAGAAGACGAACATGAATTTGGCCCAGCTGGACGAGCGGGTAGCATATCGCGAATAGCCGATAACCCAGGCGATCACGGCGATCACCAGGCAGGCGCCCGCCCATATCAGCAAATTAAAATCCATAATGCCTCCCCTCTGTATCGCTTAAGGCGTGATCTTTATGCGCGTCTTGCCCGGCCCGTACCGCTGGACGAGGGAATACAGCTTTGCGGCGTTTTCGGGATGCAACCGCACGCAACCATGCGAAGCCGGACGCCCAAGATGTTTGATCTCATAGGAACCGTGAATGGCGTAGCCGCGCAGAAAGAAGATCGAGTGCGGCATGGGCGAGCCATCATAGATGGTCGAGCGGTGGTAACGGACCAAAGCCGTGGGCTTGAAGGTGCCGGTGGGTGTGCGGTAGCCGGCCCTCGCGGTCGAGACCGGCCAGCTGTAACGTGGCTCGCCATCGACATAGACACTCATTCTCTGGGTCGAAAGGTTGATCTTGGCGACAACCGCCGCATAGGCGGCATAGGGCAGCGTGAGGATCAAGCCGAGCAGCCCAGCTAGCAGAAAGCGCCTCATAGGGTTGCATCTCCCTTTGGGTAAGGTGAAATGGAGCCGTTTCCTAGCTTTCGGCATCTGAATATCGGGTGAACAGGCACTGAATAAAGGTGGCTCGCAGCTGGAAAGACGTCTCGGCTTCTAATTGCCGCCATGATTTATGCTAGGCTTTAGCCTTGACGGGGCCTCACGGGGTCGAGGGCCTATGCTGAAGCTGATCTTGAGTCTTGCGCTCGTGCTGTTCTCCTGGACGGCAGTATCTGCCGAGCCAGCCGGGACAACCACGAAGGCCGCTGTCGCGACGGCCAAAAAAGCTAAGCCTGCCCGGAAGCCCGTACCCAAGGGACCTCCAGCCAAAGAACTGTTCGCCGCGGCTTCAACGCCAGCGCCTCTCGCCGCCCGCGCGATCGGAGCCTATTCCAAAGGCTGCCTCTCAGGCGGCGTTCCTCTCTCCCTCAACGGGCCCAACTGGCAGGTGATGCGGCTGGCGCGGAACCGAAATTGGGGGCATCCTCGCCTGATCGATTATCTGGAGCGGCTCGCCAGTGACGCGCGCGCGCTTGATGGCTGGCCGGGTCTTCTTGTCGGTGACCTGTCGCAGCCGCGCGGCGGCCCAATGCTCACCGGCCATACCAGTCATCAGATCGGTCTAGACGGCGACATTTGGCTCACCCCTATGCCCGACCGCACACTCAGCTGGCAGGAGCGCGAAGATGTAGAAGCTCTATCGATGCTGAAAGACCCGTTCAGCGTCGATCCGAACGTGTTCACCATCCAGCAGGTGAAGCTCATCAAGCGCGCCGCTTCCTATCCGGAGCTCGAACGCATCTTCGTACATCCTGCGATCAAGAAGGCGCTATGCGAGCAGGCGCCGAGCATCGGCAACGAACGGGCATGGCTCGGCAAGGTCAGGCCTTGGTGGAACCACCATTATCATTTCCATGTGCGCCTCTCCTGCCCGCCCGGCGTCGCAGGATGCGACAATCAGAAGCCGGTGCTGGGTGACGACGGCTGCGGCCAAGAATTGAAGAATTGGTACGAAATGCTTCGTAAGTCCGCGATCTGGCAGGCTGAGCAGCAGGTAAAGCTGGATACGGTAAAACCCGATACGGTAAAGCCCGATACCAAGCCAGCTCCCAAGAAAAAGGCGATGACACTCGCAGATCTGCCGAAGGATTGCAGCACGGTGATCGCCGCCGGTGGTAACAAGCCGGTCGTGGCGGCATCGGCTGATGCGATGCCGGTGGCCCTCACCGCGGCGGCGAACAGTAAAGAGGCTGGTCCTCCCGTGCCGGTGCTGGATCCTGACGCACTCAAGGCACTACGCAGCGGCAAACCGGTCACTGCTCTTAGCAACGTTGCAATGCCCCTACCTGAGCGCAATCCGGTTCGCTAAGGCTTCACCTCTTCGCCAGCATCGGGCACTATGCCTCGCATGCAGGAGCGACGCGCACATCCGCTCGAGGGACAACGCAACGTTTATGGCGAGCCGCTGCAAAGCTGCTCGGAGCGGCCGTTGACCGGCTTCTATCGCTCCGGCTGCTGCCATACCGGGCCCGAAGATCTAGGACTTCATACCGTGTGTGTGGAGGTAACGGCGGCGTTCCTCGCCTTTTCCAAATCGCGCGGCAACGATCTCTCGACGCCGCAACCCGAGTTCGGCTTTCCCGGCCTTGAACCAGGCGACCGCTGGTGTCTGTGTGCCGCGCGCTGGCAGGAGGCCTTGGAAGCGGGTAACGCGCCGCGCGTCATCCTCGCTGCCACGCATGAGGCAACACTTGAGATCGTGGCGCTCGCTGACCTCAAGCGATTCGCCATCGATCTCGCTTGAGGGTTCTGGCGCCGCTTGTTGGCGGCCCCGACTGATGGCAGCATGACCTCATGGCCAAGACCAAAGCCCCTGTAAAATCGAAGACCGCCAAACCGGCCAAGCCTCGCAAGAAGCGTGAGATTTATGCCGAAGGCCACAAGCGCAAATTCCTCGTCGTTGTGGACGAGACGCCTGAATGTGAGAGCGCGCTTGCCTTCGCCGCGAGCCGTGCCAAGCGCACGCACGGCCAACTCGCGCTGCTTTACGTCATCGAGCCGGGCGTCGAATTTCAGCCTTGGCTCGGCATTGAGGAAGTCGCCCGCGAGGAGGGTTTGAATAAAGCGAAAGCGGTATTTCGCCTGTTCAGCCGCAAGCTCAAGGCCATGGGGTTTGAGAGCCTCGGGCCGGAGGAGATTGTGCGTGAAGGCTTGAAGGATGAGGAGATCACCCGGCTGATTGAGGAGGATCAGGATATCGGGGTGCTGGTACTCGGCGCTTCAAAAGATCCCTCGGGACCGGGCCCCCTGGTCTCGACGCTCGCCGGCGGACACGCGGGAACCTTCCCGGTGCCTATCACCGTGGTGCCCGGCCATCTCTCCATCGAGGAGATCCTGGCGCTCGCTTGACATATTCATTGACACCGAAAGGAAAAAATGACCGCCCACATTATCGACGGCAAAGAAATCGCTGCCGGCTTAAGCCAATCCGTCGCCGCCGCCGTCAAGCGCGTGACGATGGCGCATGGCATCGAGCCCGGTCTAGCCGTGGTTCTGGTTGGTGACAATCCAGCCAGCGAAATCTATGTGCGGAGCAAGACCGCCAAGACCGCAGCTGTCAATATGCGCTCGCTGTTCTACAAATTGCCGGCTACCGCCAGCGAAGCTGAGCTGTTGGATTTGATCGAGCGGCTGAACCAGGATCCCAGCGTGCACGGCATTCTGGTCCAGCTACCGCTGCCGCCGCAGATCGATCAGCGCAAGGTGATCGAGGCGATTGCGCCATTGAAAGACGTCGACGGGTTCCATCCGCTGACGGCAGGCCTGCTGTCGACCGGCCTGCCCGGCATCGTGCCCTGCACGCCGCTCGCTTGCATCATGCTCGCCAAGAAGGTCCACGGATCGCTCGCCGGACTCGAGGCCGTAGTGATCGGACGCTCCAATATTGTCGGCAAGCCGCTGGCGCAATTGCTCCTGATGGAGAATGCGACGGTCACCATCGCGCATTCTAAAACGCAAGATCTGCCGGATGTATCGCGTCGCGGAGACATCGTATTTGCCGCTGTCGGTCAGCCCGAGATGGTGCGAGGTGATTGGGTTAAACAAGGCGCCACAGTCATCGATGTCGGTATCAATCGCGTGCAAACGGGCGACGGTAAAAGTAGGATCGTCGGCGACGTTGCCTACGATGAAGTCGCCGAGGTCGCCGGCGCTATCACGCCGGTGCCGGGCGGCGTCGGACCCATGACCATAGCTTGCCTGATGCTCAATACTCTGAAGGCCGCCTGCGCTCAGAACGAGCTGCCGGCGCCCGAGGTCACTGCGTGAAGCTAGCCTTGACTTTCGACGGAGCCGGACCAAGTATAGAATAATTCTAATGTGGTGCGGACGTTTGACCCCTCCCGCGCGTTAGGAGCCTTAGAGGCACCCATGTTCATACAGACCGAAGCCACGCCGAACCCCGCTACCTTGAAATTCATTCCGGGACGGCCCGTACTCGAGTCCGGCACGCTTGAATTCCTCGACTCCGAGCAAAGCAAGGCCTCGCCGCTCGCCGCGCGTCTGTTCGAGATCGAGGGTGTTAAAGGCGTCTTCTTCGGCACCGACTTCATCAGCGTAACCAAGGGTGAAGGCGAGTGGCAGCATCTGAAGCCCGCCATTCTCGGCGCTATCATGGAGCACTACCTTTCCGGCGACGCCGTAGCCGAGACGAAACCGGTTGGGAGCGAGGGTGAAAGCGAGTTCTATGCGCCGGAGGACGAGGAGACGGTCAAGACCATCAAGGAATTGCTCGAGACGCGCGTGCGTCCGGCGGTCGCGCAGGATGGCGGCGATATCACTTTCCAGGGCTACCGTGATGGCGTCGTGTTCTTGCATATGCGCGGCGCCTGCTCCGGCTGCCCGAGTTCGACGGCAACCTTGCGTCACGGCATCGAGAATCTCCTCCGGCACTTCATTCCCGAAGTGCAGGAGGTACGGCCGATTTGACGGAGCGGATCAAAGAGGCTTGCCTCGATCAGATCTTTCACGAGGCCCGCACCCATAATGCGTGGCTCGACAAGGATGTCCCCGACGCTCTGCTGCATGAGATCGTCGACCTCACCAAGCTCGGCCCTACTTCAGCGAATTCGAGTCCCGCGCGATTTCTCTTTGTGAAGTCGAAAGCGGCCAAGGAGAAGCTCAAGCCGCATCTGTCGGAAGGCAATCGTGAGAAAACCATGAAGGCGCCCGTGTGCGCCATCATCGGTTACGACCTCGATTTCTATGAGCATTTGCCGAAGCTCTTTCCTCATACTGATGCGCGAAGCTGGTTCGCTGGCAAGGACGCCAAGATCTTCGATAACGCCTTCCGCAATGGCACGTTGCAAAGCGCCTATCTAATCATTGCGGCAAGGGCTCTGGGCTTGGATTGCGGGCCGATGTCGGGCTTCGATAACAAGGGCGTCGATCGCGATTTCTTCGCCGGCACCAACATCAAATCCAATTTCCTGTGCAGTCTCGGTTACGGTGATAAGAGCGCATTGTTCCCGCGTTCGCCTCGTTTCACCTTCGACGAGATGGCGCGCATCATCTAAAACGGCGCCATGAACGTTCTTGCGCTCGATACCAGTATGGGCGCCTGCTCGGCCGCCGTGCTTCGTCAAGGAGGCGCGGCGCAACCTCCATTTTCGCGCTATGAATTAATGAGTCGCGGTCATGCCGAAGCTCTGATGCCAATGACGGCGGAGGTCATGGAAGACGCCGGCCTCTCCTTCAGTGATCTCGATGTGATTGCCGCCACGCTTGGACCAGGCAGCTTCACCGGCGTACGTATCGCCATCGCTGCTGCGCTTGGTTTTGCACTCGTCATTCCCGTCAAACTCTTCGGTATCGACAGTCTTAGCGTCATGGCGCGCATGGCATTGGCCGAGGGCCTCACACCGCACGGACCATTCGCTGTGGCGGTCGATGCAAGGCGCGGCATGCTCTATTTCGCGCTTTTCGATGCTGACGGGGTAAAGCGCGAGGGCCCGCTTCTTATCGGGCCGGATGATGCCGTCGACATGCTGCCCACTGCACTTCACGCCGGCGTCGGTAGCGGTGCTGAGCTTGTCGCCGAGGCTGCCGCGCGACGCGGCAAACGACTTGAGGCGATGTTGCCTGAACTACAGCCGAACGCGAGCGCACTTGCCGAGATTGCCTATTCGTCCGATGAAACTTTCTCGACTTTGCGGCCACTCTATCTCCGTCCACCGGATGCAAGACCGCAAGGTTACACCCTTGTCGCGAGGCGTTGATGTCGGAATTGTTCATCCCTCGATCAATCGTCGTACGTCAGGCGCTCCCCGCCGATGCCCCGGCTCTGGCTGCCCTACACGCGCGCTGCTTCGCGCGCCCCTGGGACGAGGGAGCCTTGGCCCAGTTCATCGGCGTTCCAGATTGTCTAGCCCTCATCGGCGCGCTCCGAGATGAGCCTCCGCAGGGGTTTCTCATTGTTCGTGTTGCCGCTGACGAAGCCGAGCTCCTCACGCTTTGCGTTCTGCCGGACCATCGCCGCCGGGGACTTGCCCGCGCACTGCTTGGCGCCGCCGCCAGCCAGCTCAGAGGAGGGGGAACCAAACGTCTGTTCCTGGAAGTGGACGAGCAAAACACGCCCGCTTTGGCGCTTTACCGCACTCTCGGTGCGGAAAAAGTCGGCCTGAGGAGCGCCTATTACGAGCATGGCGCGGACGCGGTGATCTTCAGTCTTGCCCTTTCGGGTCCAGGCTCCGATGATGGTGGCCGGAAGCGCCAACTCACCATGGCTAAAGCGGAGACCGGCATAAGCAGGTTGGAGCGCCTTTGCGCCGAGAGAGGCCTGCGCATGACCGGTCAGAGGCGCATCATCGCGCGCGTATTGTCGGAGGCCGAAGATCATCCCGACGTCGAAGAGGTTTACCGGCGCGCGAGCACGCTCGACCCGCGCATCTCGCTTTCGACTGTCTATCGCACAGTCCGTCTCCTGGAAGGCGCGGGTATATTGGAACGGCATGCCTTCGGTGACGGACGGGCCCGCTATGAGCCTGTGGGTCACGGCCATCACGATCACCTGATCAACGTTAACACCGGTGAAGTCATTGAATTCCACAACGAGCAGATCGAGCGCCTGCAAGAAGCGGTGGCGCGAGAACTCGGCTTCCGTCTGATCGGGCATCGGCTCGAACTGTTCGGAATGCCGATCAAGAAGAGCTGAGTCGCAGGTCTCCATGCGAAGCGTGCGTGCCTTTCTGGTGCTGGCCACCTTCTTTGCCTTCACCTTGCCCCTGATGCCGCTCCAACTTTTGTTTCTGTGGACCGGCTCGCGTTACGCGCGCACCTTCCCGCATTGGTATCATCGCCAAGTGTGCAAGATCGTCGGCATTCGTCTCAACATCGACGGCGGCATCGCCAAGGATCAGGGCGTCCTGTTAATTTCCAATCATGTTTCCTGGCTCGATATCACCGTGCTCTCGGCCGTTGCGCCTGTGTCATTCGTGGCCAAGCAGGAGGTGGCGTCCTGGCCGTTTGTAAGCTGGCTCGCCAAGCTGCAACGCTCGGTGTTCGTGGACCGCACCCGTCGTAACCAGGTTGGAAACAAAGCGAATGAGATTTTGAGCCGTCTCGAAAGCGGCGATCACATCGTGCTGTTCGCCGAAGGAACATCGAGCGATGGAAATTGCGTCGTGCCCTTCAGGACGGCACTGTTTGCCGCGGCCAAGCCCATTGACGGCAATGCGAGTGGCGAAACAATCTCGGCGCAGACGCTCGCCATAACCTATACCAAGCTTCACGGCCTTCCGCTCTGCCGCCGCGGGCGTCCCCAGGTCGCCTGGTACGGTGACATGGATTTGGCGAGCCACGCCTGGCGGCTCCTGGGCCTAGGGCCGCTCGATGCGCATATCCGTATCGGGCCACCGGTTCCGCTCGATGCGTTTCCTGACCGCAAAGCTTTGGCCCGATACGCCGAGGACAAGGTCCGGAACGACGTGGTGAACCTGCTGCGCGGAACGGCAGCGGTTTCGTCTTAAGGGTCTTCGTCGCGTCAGATAGCCCGGCGCATCCTGATCGTGTCCAACACCGTGGCGGGAGCGAAGTTGCCGTTGGGCAATTGCCGGATAAAACCTGCTTTCACCACATTGACGAGGGTCGCGTGCACGCCGCGCTCGGCACTGTCGCCGTCGGCGAAATAGCCCTCCTGAACCGCCAGGCGGCGCAGATCGTCCCGCGACATGGCGCCGACTTCGCCGAGCTTCCGAATAAGGAAATCGGCAAGAGGTTGATGCGGCTGCGCGGCCTGCTGTTTATGAGATTGTACCGAGTGAACAGGTTGAGGTTGAGGTTGCTGATGCAGCTTGGGTTGAGTCTGAGACATTGAGCCCGCCCCGGACATGCGACGATTCTCGATCTCCATCAGCGTATTGACGGCCGCTTGCTCGATCCGCAATTCCTCAAGTCGGCTCTCATGTTCCCGTTTAAGCTGTTCAACCAGCTTTTCGAATTGTGCCTGCTGTGCCTTGCACTGCTCTTCGAGCAGATTGGCACGATCTTGCAGGTCCCCGCGAATATCACGCATCGAATGCCCCCTGAATTGACTGACCTCAATCAAACAACCAGCCTGAAACGGAGTTCCCCCGCGCGACCCTCATCAAAGGTCGCCGATCACCGTTAGGCCGGTACGCAATACTGGGTTACGAGAGACCCCGGCTGAGTCTCTAGCCTGGAGTCATGGTGCCATTCTAACCGCTCCCGCGGTCTCTGTCTCGTCTCCCGGCGCGAGCCTGTGCCCGGCGCGTCAAGTTCGACGGCAGACAATGCCGGAACTAGCCAGAACTAGACGCGCATCGGCAGGCACCCTACATCGCTTAAAGAGCGCGCCCACTTGGCGGGCAGGCTTGCTTGACCGGGATGCCGCTTCGCTATAGTTGCGGCCTTTTCCCGGCGTTTTTCCGTTGAGGAGGGGTGGCCGAGTGGTCGAAGGCGCACGCCTGGAACGCGTGTAGGCGGGCAACCGTCTCGAGGGTTCGAATCCCTCCCCCTCCGCCAGTTCACGGCGCGCTCAAGCAAGGCTGATTTGAACGTGACGCGCCAATGGCTTATGTAACGGCTTGAGGCTCAAACAACTCCACTTAAGGTTCGCATGCGTACGCTGCTGCGCATTCTCGGCGTCTGGCTTTTACTGCTGGCCATGGTCGCCGCCGTCGTCGACGCCACGAAAAGCCTGGCGGGCGGCGGCGCGTGGGTGGTCACGCCGCTCGGCGAGCAATGGAAATCCCTTAATGTCGAGACACTTACCGGCTTCGAAAACTGGACAAAGACCACGGTCGGGACATTTCTGTGGGATCCGGTGCTGATCACCATCCTCGCCGCGCCGACCTGGTTAGTCTTTGGCATCCTTGGCGTTTTCCTCTACTGGCTCGGCCAGAAGCGGAAACAGGTGGAGATTTTCATCAATTAGACGGGGATTTTTACGCACCGAAAAACGGGGGAACCACGCCGGGATTGCGGCCTTTTGTACGGAAACCCTTAGCATTTGAACGGAAACCACGCATGTTCACCCTGAAACGGAAACCCCTCACCATCCCCTCACAAGCTGACGCCCTTCCCGGCCGTCCCGATCCCATCCCCACCGCCGAGACTCACTTCATCACCGGCGCGAAGCTCAAGGGCCCCTACCCGGCGGGTAGCGAGACGGCGATGTTCGGCCTTGGCTGCTTCTGGGGCGCCGAGCGCAAATTCTGGGAGCTGCCCGGCGTGCAGGTCACCGCGGTCGGCTATGCCGGCGGCGCCACGCCCAACCCGACCTACGAGGAGGTCTGCTCAGGCCGCACCGGCCACAACGAGGCGGTGCTCGTCGTCTACGACCCCAAGCAGGTGAGCTACGCGCAATTGCTCAAGACCTTCTTCGAGGCGCACGACCCGACGCAAGGCATGCGCCAGGGCAACGACATCGGCACGCAATATCGCTCCGGCATCTATACCTTCACCGAGGCGCAAGCCCGCGAAGCCGAAGCCGCCAAGGCGATGTACGAGACGGCGCTCCGCGCGCAGGGCCTCGGCCCCATCACCACCGAGATTCTGCCGGCGCCCGAATTCTATTTCGCCGAAGACTACCACCAGCAATATCTCGCCAAGAATCCGCGCGGCTATTGCGGGCTGGGCGGCACCGGCGTGTCGTGTCCCATCGGCACAGGCGTCAGCGCCGCCTGATCCTCCTGCAAACGTTTCAGTAACAGCTTCCAAGTTCGCTTTGAACCGACATACGGACGAGTTGTTACTTTCAGAACCTGACGCTCCCGAATAACCGTACATTGGCGCCTGGCTCCAGCACACCCTCGCGCCGTTTGAAGGAGGCCGAGTTCAGCACCTTCTCGTCAAGCAGGTTGTCTCCTCTGAGGCCAATGAGCATGGTTGGGGCAAGTCCGGTTGGCCCCCCGGTCTTCACCACATAGCTAAGCTCGGCGTTGAGCAGGGTGTAGCCCGGTGTGGTCAGCTCGTTTGGTGCGACCTGATCCTGGTCGAAGGCGTGTAGCATGCCCACGCGCGCGAACCAGTTGCTGTTCCTGTAATAGACGCCGCCTCCGAGGCGGTGGGGTGGCATGCGCGGCACATACCCGCCCTCGTCAAATCTAGCGTGGACGAAATCATACTGACCATCGATGCCCCAAATACCGCGCCAGATTGATCCCACGTCGTATTCGCCAAGCAACTCGACGCCATAAAAGGTGGCATTGCGTTGCTGGAACAGCACCTGGTCGAAGCTATGAGCATGGCCGTGCTCTTCTTCTTCTCCATGCTCTTCTTCCTCGCCCTCCGCGTGGCATGAATCGAGATCGACGCCACAGGTGAGCCCCGTTAGCTCGCGGAAAATGAATCCGTCATAGTTCGTGTAGTAGCCATTGGCATCGTAACGGAATTTTCCAGCCGTGCGCTTCAGGCCCACTTCTAGCGTCTGGGCCTTCTCCTCGTTGAGGAAGGGATTGCCAATCTCGAAGGTGTTGCTCGCATGGTGCGCCCCTTTCGAGAAGAGCTCCGCCGCAGCCGGCGCACGCTCGACTGCCTGACCGTTCAGCCGAAATACCGTATTGTTGCCCAGCTCGTAAAGCGCCCCAAGCCCGCCGCTGACCGGCACGAAGGACCGCTTGCCAGTGAAGATCACGGGGGCGGCGGGATCATCGATGCTGGAATACCCAGTTCCATCGACGCTGGCACCCTCTACCCGCAGCGCAGTTTGGAAGCGCCACCGGTCGGAGGCTTCCAGCTCTTCAAACCAGTACCCTGCGAAGCTCTCTGCATCCACGGGCTCGAGCAGCGAGTCGCCCTCATTGCTCAGACCTGCCGTGTCAGCGTGGTCCCAGTGAAAGCCGATCGCACCGCTCAACGGGCCGAACCTGCTTATGGCCGGAGTGTGTTGGATTTCTATACGGGCTTCCTGCTCCTCGTTGGTGAAAACTGAGCCAACTTCGAAGCCTGCAGGTTCTTCCTCATGCTCGTGTTCTTCGTGCTCCTCGTGTTCGTGCTCGTGACCTCCTTCAACATGTCGTTCGAGCTCATCATGCGCATAGTCGGACGCGCCGAACCAAAGACGCACGGCTTCGATGCCTGACGAAACAGGTCGCCACTCGCCTTTGACGAGAACCTTGTCCTGCTCGAGATCGATCCTTGGCAAGAAGCCTTCTTCCGCCTCTTCGCCCGGGATACCGTAGAAGCTCTCGAAGCGTGAAAATGAAACGCCGATGAAGCCGTTCGCCCAGACATGAGAGACGCCCGCCGATCCGCCTCTGCTGTTGACAAAACTATTCAGCTCCTCGCCGAGCGGTGTGTCGTAGTCGTTCACGTCGCGAATGAAGCCGTCGGCATGGAGCACTATACTCTCGGCGCCACCAGTCACGCTAAAGGCGCCGTCGCCACCGTCATCGACCGTATTGCCGCCGCCCTTGATCATGGCTGAGAACCCACGCTCCGGCAGGTAAGTAGGGACGCGTTGGTTTTCGACGGAGACGACACCACCGATCGCTTGCGACCCGTAGCGCAATGTGGAGGGACCGCGGACTACCTCGATATTGTCGGCGTTCGATGGGTCGATGGGAACGGCATGATCCTCGGAGATTGCCGACACATCGTGGGTGCCGATGCCGTTCTCTTGGATGCGGATGCGGTAGCTGTCGAGGCCGCGTATGATCGGCCTGTTGGCCCCCGGAGCAAACGTCGTGCCCGCAATCCCGGGCTTGTTCTGCAGACTGTCTGTGATGGTCTGGCCGGGGTTCGCAAGGATCTCGCGCTCCGTAGCGACCGTCACCGGTACGAAACTGTCGGCCCCTGAAACGATGGCCACGCCCGCGGGGATATCGATGTCCAACGTTTCGTCGATGCGTTGTCCGGATGCAGGCTGTGCTTGTCTGGAAGGCGCGGTGGACGTGCTTCGAGACGTTCCGCCACTTGTGGCTTTCTTGGGCTTGGCTACTGGGCTCGCCGTGGTGATCTCGATCGGTGGCAGTTCATAGGCCTCTCCCGAATCCTGAGCCTGAGCTACGCCGGCACCGCCAGCAAAGACCAAGGAAATTGGGCACAGGAACGCAAGGTTCCTGTTGAGCGAAACAGACATGACCGCCCCCGAAATACGTTATAACAAATCGAATGTTATAGCATATCACCGTCATTGCCAAGGTACGTCCCTCCTCACCTTGCTGTGGATGATGCGCGCGCGGACTCGCGCGCCTTGGCCGCCCTGCCCTAGCCTGGAGGGTCGCGGGAGGATTCGACTCATGGCAGACGACTATCAGATCGAGCGCACGCGCTCAGGCATGCAATATCTCATCCCCGGCACGGAGCGGCGCACGCTGCCGAAATGCGCCAGGCCCGAACACGCCCGCGAAGGCGATCAATATGTGATCCCCGGCGCAGAACCGATCTCGACCGGGGAATTGCTGACGCGGCTTGCCGGCAAGCCGATCAGCCCGCGCCGCGCACAACAGGGCCTCAAGGGCACGAAACTGTTTCAACTCGGTTAGGCCGGCGCTTAGTCATCGCCCTCACCCGGTTCGCGCTCGCGCATGGCTTCGCGCGACCCACCCTCTCCCGCTTGCGGGAGAGGGAAGCGAGGTCCGCCAGGACCGAGCAGGGTGAGGGCTAGTCGGAGACTAGCTCCGGATGAAGCCGACGATGTCCTTGGTCTTGGCGAGGATCGGGTCGGCGATGTCATGAGCGCGGCGGGCGCCATCTGAAAGGATGCGGTCGATCTCGACCGGATCGGCTAACAGCTGCCGCATCTCGTCACCGATCGGCGTGAGCCTGGCGGTGGCAAGCTCGGCCAACGCCTCCTTGAATTTCGAGAAAGTGGCGCCGCCGAACTCGCGCAGCACGTCGTCCTTGGAAATCTCGGCGAGCCCCGCATAAATCCCGACCAGATTGTCGGCCTCCGGCCGCGCTTCCAGTCCCTTCACCTCCGACGGTAGCGGCTCCGGATCGGTCTTGGCCTTTTTGATCTTCTTGGCGATCAGGTCGGCATCGTCGGTGAGATTGATGCGCGTCATGTCGCTCTCCTCCGACTTCGACATTTTGCGCGTGCCGTCGCGCAAAGACATCACCCGCGTGGCCGGCCCGGTGATCAGCGGCTCGGGCAGCGGAAAGAAACCGTCAGGGTATCCGGCACGCGCGATGGTCTTGGCAAAATCGTTGTTGAATTTCTGGGCGATGTCGCGCGCCAATTCGAGATGCTGCTTCTGGTCCTCGCCGACCGGCACGTGCGTGGCGTGATAAAGCAGAATGTCGGCGGCCATCAGATTCGGATAGACGTAAAGCCCGGCGCTCGCCGCCTCGCGGTCCTTGCCGGCCTTCTCCTTGAACTGCGTCATGCGGTTCAGCCAGCCGAGCCGCGCCACGCAATTGAAGATCCAGGCAAGCTCGGCGTGGCCGGAGACCTGGCTCTGGTTGAACACGATGTGGCGGGCGGGGTCGATGCCCGAAGCGATGAAGGCGGCGGTCACCTCGCGGGTGTTGCGGGCGAGCTCGTCGGGGTCCTGGAAGGTGGTGATGGCGTGCAGATCGACCACGCAATAGAGGCAGTCGTGGTCGGCTTGCAGCTTCACGAAACGCGTGATGGCCCCGAGATAATTGCCGAGATGCAGATTGCCCGTGGGCTGAACGCCCGAGAACACGCGGGTTTTATGCGCCATGCGTCAGCCCCTGTCGCGAAGCGCCGGTTATGGCTTGGGGGCGGGGGTTAGGCAAGGTATCTGCCTTCACCGCTTCGCCATCGGCCGAGTTCAGTCTTTGCTATCCAAGTACCTTCCGCCTGCGCGATGATCGCTCCACGCGGTTACGCAGATGAGAACTCGCGCGTAAAACAGCGTGCTTTAGTAATCTGCCAGCCCGAAAATAACGGGAAAAGTTCACTCTTTCTTAGGAAATATTTGTATGATAATATTTCTCAAGGAAGAGCCATGAAATCTGCTCCTAAGGATCGTGAACTCCCCGGAAATCGCCGTGCGGCGGTGACGAAAGCAACCCTTCGAGCTGCCATCCAGTTAGCAATCACTCAGGGTCAACTCGCTACCATCATCGGTGTTTCACCCACATCAATCTCTCGGATGGCGAACGAGGGAGTGAACCTGAAACCTGACTCCAAAGAATATGAACTCGCAGTCCTATTCATCCGGCTCTATCGCTCGCTGGATTCGGTTGTTGGTGGTGACGACCTAGTTTCACAACAATGGCTCCAAAATTTTAATCGTGCATTCAATGACAAGCCAATTAACCTGATAAGACGGGTATCAGGATTGATGAATGTCATCCAATACTTGGACGATAGCAGAGCTCGTATCTAGTATCCATTCGCTTTCGGGCGCATGTTGGCGCGTTGTCGAAACGCAATACAAAAATTCGACAATGAAACTTACCGACACTCTCGATGAGCAAGCGATCATTGAGCAAGAAATCGAGGAGACGAAGCCTCCCATACCCGCTGAATGCCAACATTTAGACGTGTTGCTTTATACGCCGTTTCGCTATCGCCCATATAAATTCAATTCTCGTTTTCGAAGGTCGGGAAGCTTGGAGGGTGCCTTCTACGCTTCAGAACACGTCGAAACCGCTGTCGCCGAGCAAGCATTTCGTCGTCTACTTTTCTTTGCGGATTCACCGGACACCCCATTTCCTGAAAATCCCACCGAATACACTGCCTTCAAAGCTGATTTTGAGACCAACAGAGCAATCGACATCAGTGCAGGAGCGTTGGCGCGACCGTATTTTCTAGACCCTATCGATTACTCCGAATGTCAGCGTCTTGCAGAAGCGGCACGCGCCGAAGGTGTTGACGTCATCCGATCGACTTCCGTTCGCGACCCACAGGGGAAGGCGAACATTACCATTCTCCGCTGTCGCGCATTTTCCAAACCGACCACTCGCACGAGACAAACGTGGCATCTGCATCTAGGTTTTGAAGGCATAAGGGCCTACTGCGAGATGCCCGCCGCTTCATTGATGTTCAACCGAGACACCTTCACTGACCCGCGGCTGGACGCATTTTCTTGGGACCGCGCGAGCCCTTAGTCTCGGTCGAAGGTTCCTTGCCTCTTCCTGATTCGCTCCTGGATGCTCCGAGGGCCCGTGCGGTTGGCTTTGGATTCCCGCTTTCGAATGAGCGGATGCCCCCGCGGGGCCCGCCTAGTAGACGCCGATCAACTTCAGGCCGGCAATCAGCAGAACCACGCCAAGGGCCTTCAAGATCGCCGGCGATGGCAGGCGTATGCCGAGTGTGGTTCCGACCAGCGCCCCGCCGAGAACGGCCACGGCATAAATCGGCAGCTCGGCGGGCAGCGACTGAACAATCGTATAATTGCCCGCAAGCCCCGCAATCGAAACGCAAAGGATGAATAATGCGACCACGCCAGACGCCGTGCGAACGTCCGACCAACCGAGAAAGAGCAACAGGGGCGACAGGAATATGCCCCCTCCTGTTCCCGTGAGACCTGCGAGCAACCCTATGCCCGCGCCGGCAACGATGCCCCATGCTATTGGCGGCTGACGCGGTTCGAGGACGCTTTGCATGTCCTTAGGCCACAGCAAGCGCGCCGACGCGATCAGCAGAACTGCGCCGACCAGGACCTTATAGAGGTGGCCGGGAACAGGAGTCGCCCCACCGATGAAAGCGAGGGGCACGGCCCCGATCAGGAATGGCCACAAGGTTCGCCACTTGAAGAAGCCCGCGCGCAAATAGCGGTAGGAGGTGAAACTCGCCACCAGGACATTCAGCGTCAAAGCCGTGGGGCGCATCACCTCGGGCGCGATCCCGAACAAGGCCATGAGTGCGATGTAAGCCGAGGCGCCAGCATGCCCCACGGTGGTGTAGAGCGCGGCAGCCAAAGCCATGCAGATGGCGAGAAGAAAATTCAGCTTGGCACCGCCTCAACCGGGTTGGGTCATCTTTTAGAGTCCGAGAAGCATATATTGGCCATGATTTCTCCATCGGATTTTTTCGCAACGGTGGGATACCGGCGTAGCCGTCATGACGATCAGCGGCCGAGCAGAATCTGGGGCAGCGATCTCAGCCTGACCGCGCCGGAAAGCTCGACCGCGGCGGCATAGATCAGAAGGCCAACGCCGACGAGGAGAGCGAGCGCCGCGCTTTGCACGAACAGCCCAGCCCCTGGCGCGAGATATGGCTCGAGCCAGGACGCCAGCACCCAAATACCGGCGCCCATAGCTGCGCTCGAAGCGACGATGCCGGCAAGCGCGCGGGCCAATTTGGCGCTTAAGCTGAACTCGCCGCGCCGCTGCAGCGTGACCGCGAGCAGGGCGAATTTGAGCCAACCCGAGAGCGTGGCGGCGAGTGCGATGCCGATCGGGCCGATCCAGAAAAACAGCGCGAAGCTCAGCACCGCGTTCACCGCAAGCGCGACGGCGGCAAAGATCATCGGCGTCCTGGTGTCCTCGCGGGCGAAGAAGCTCGGATGCAGCACCTTGACCATCACGTAAGCGGGGAGGCCGAGCGCCAGAACCGACAGCAGGGCGGCGGTGGCTTCGGTGTCGGTGGCGGCGAAGGCGCCGCGCTGGAACAGCACGCGGATGATCGGCTCGGCGGCAATATAAAGTGCCGTGGCGGCAGGCACCGTCAGCAGCAGCGCCACCTGCAACGCGCGGTTCTCGCTCTCGGCCACCGCCTGATGATCGCCGGCGCGGAGCTTGTGGCTGAGCTCGGGCAGCAGCACCACGCCGATGGCCACCCCGATCACCCCCAGCGGAAGCTGGAAGATGCGATCGGCATAATAGAGCCATGACACCACGCGGTCCTGCAGCGTGGCGATGATGGTGCCGATGAGGATGGTGATCTGCGCCATGCCGCCGGCGATGAGGCCGGGGGCGGCGAGCTGCATCAGCCGCTTCATTTCCGGGGTGAGGCGTGGGCGCTGCCAGGAAAGTCCCATGCCGGATTTCACCACCGCATAGATCACGAGCAGCACCTGCAGCACGCCGGAGATGGCGACACCCCAAGCGAGCGTGATCGCGGCCGTGCCCTTCTCATCGACGCCTGCGGCGATCATGGCGAGCAGCGCGGCGATCAGCACCACGTTGAGGAGGCTCGGCGCGAACGCGGCCAGCGCGAAGCGGCCGAGCGCGTTCAGCATGCCGGTATAGAGCGCGACGACCGCCATGCACACGAGATAGGGCAGCGCAATACGGGCGAGCAGCACGGCGAGGTCGAACTTGGCGGGATCGCCCCGGAAGCCCGGCGCGAGCAGCAGCATGAGCCAGGGCATGGCGATTTCGGCCAGAACCACCAGCACCACGAGCATGAGGGTGAGCCCGGCGAGAGCCTGGCTGGCGAAAGCGCGCGCGGCTTCCGGCCCCTCGGCGTGGAAGCGCTTGGCGAATAGCGGAATGAAGGCGGCATCGAGCGCGCCTTCGGCGAACAGGCGGCGGAACATGTTGGGCACGCGGAAGGCGACGAAGAAGGCATCGGCCGCATACGACGTGCCCAGCACCGCGGCGATGCCCACGTCGCGCACGAAGCCGAGCACGCGGCTCAGCACGGTCATGGCGCCGACAGTGGCGAAGCCGCGATAAAGCTTCATCTGGTCAAGCCGGGACGAGCGGCGCGGCAGGCTGCGCCTGGAGCGCCTTCATCAGCCGCTCGCGGATGGCGGTCTCGCGCGAGGTGCTCGTGATCTTCTTGCCCGTGAGGTCGGTGACATAGAACACGTCGACCGCCTTCTCGCCGAAGGTGGCGATATGCGCCGAGGCGATGTCGAGATTGAGGTCCGAGATTTCGCGCGTCACGTCGTAGAGCAGGCCGGGGCGGTCGAGCCCGTTGATCTCGATCACGGTGAGCGCGTCCGACAGCGTGTTGTCGATCACCACCTGCGGCTCGACGGTGAAGGCGGCAAGGCGCGCCTTGGGCTTCTTCTTGGTAGAGATCACTTCGGCCAGACGCGTGTCGCCGCGGAGCAGCTTCTCGATGGTAGCGGCGATCTTGCGGGCGCGGCGCTCCTCGTCCTCGGCGTGATCGAACTCGCGCTCGAGCTGGATGGTGTCGAGCGCCATGCCGTCGCGGGTGGTGGAGATCTGCGCGCTGACGATATTGGCGCCGGCGCCGGCGCAGGCGCCCGCGACCAGCGCCAGCAGGCGCGGATGATTGGGCGCGAGGAAGGTGATCTCGGTCACGGCGCGGAAGGCGTCGGTGGCGATATGGGTGACGATCGGCAGGTTCTTGGCCTCGGCGTCGCGTACGAGCTTGGCATGCTCGGCGATGACGTCGAGATCGGTCCGCAGCCAATAAGACGGGTAGTGCCGGCCGATGAAGCGCTCGAGCTCCTTCTCCGGCCAGCCGGCCAGGCGTTCCTGCAATGCGGCTTGCGCCTGCGATACGCGCTCGCTGCGGGTGAGCGTGGTGTGGCCGCCGCCGAGCAGCGGCTCGGTCTCGAAATAGAGCGTGCGCAGCAGCTGGCCCTTCCACCCGGTCCACACGCCGGGCCCCACGGCGCGGATATCGGCCACGGTCAGGATCAACAACAGCTTCAGCCGCTCGCGGCTCTGCACCAGCTCGGCGAAATCGCGGATGGTCTTCGGGTCATTGAGATCGCGGCTCTGGGCGAACAGGCTCATGGCGAGATGATGCTCGACGAGCCAGGTGGCCGTCTCGGTCTCCGACGGCGTCAGACCCAGACGCGGGCCAAGCTCGCGGGCGATGCGCGCGCCGGCCACCGAATGATCCTCGTTGCGGCCCTTGGCGATGTCGTGCACGAACATGGCGACGAACAGCGCGCGCCTATTGTCGATGGTGCGCACGATCTCGCTCGATACCGGATGTTCGGCGGCGTAGCGCCCGCGCTCGATGCCTGAGAGGAAGCCGATGGCGCGGATCAGATGCTCGTCCACCGTGAAGTGGTGATACATGTTGAACTGCATCATCGACACCACGCGACCGAAATCCGGCACGAAGCGCCCGAGCACGCCTGCCTCGTTCATCTTGCGCAAGGCATCTTCCGGATTGCGCGCGTCGGTGAGGAGACGCATGAACAGGCGATTGGCGGTCAGATTGGCGCGCAGCGTATCGTCGATCAGGCGGAAATTGGCGCGCACCTGGCGCAGCACCTCTGGCGAGAACGACGCCTGGTGCTCGTCGGCGATGACGAACAGGCGGATGAAATTGACCGGGTCCTTGGCGAAGGCGTCCTTGTCGACGGCGTAGATGCGCCCGTTCTCGATGCGGAAATCGGATGTGCGCCTGAGCTTGGCGCGCCGGCGCCAGCCGAACGGCTTGAGCAGCACATCCAGCGCCGGGAGCGATTTGAGCTGCTTCATCTCCAGCGCCGAGCAGACGATGCGGGTCAGCTCGCCGACTTCCTTGGTGACCAGGAAATAATGCTTCATGAAGCGCTCGACCGCGCTGAGCCCCGCATGTCCGCGATAGCCGAGCCGCTCGGCCATCATCTGCTGCACGTCGAAGCTCAGGCGCTCCTCGGGGCGGCCGGTCAAGAAATGCAGCTGGCAGCGCACCGACCACAGGAAGCTCTCGCAGCGGCGGAAGCTGCGATATTCGTGCCGGTTGAACACGCCGGCCTCGACGAATTCCTGCTCGGCCTTGTCGGGATAGAGGTGCTTGGCGAGCCAGTGCAGCGTGTGCAGATCGCGCAAACCGCCCGAGCCTTCCTTGACGTTCGGCTCGACGAGATAGCGCGAGGCGCCGGCCCGGGCATGGCGCGCGCTCTGCTCGGCGAGCTTCGCCTCGATGAAGGGCCTGGCATTGCCGTCAAGCACCTCGGCGCGGAAGCGCCGCTGGAACGCGTTGAACAGCGACGCCTCGCCGAGAATGAGCCGCGCGTCGAGCAGCGCCGTGCGGATGGTCATGTCGGAGTGGCCGAGCCGCAAGCATTGATCGATGGTGCGGGTGGCGTGGCCGACTTTGAAGCCGAGATCCCACAGAAGATAGAGAATGTATTCGGCGACGCTCTCGCCCCAGGCGGTCTGCTTGTACGGCAACAGGAACAGGAGATCGATGTCTGAGCCCGGCGCCAGCAGTCCCCTGCCATAGCCGCCTTGCGCCACGATGGCCATGCGCTCGGCCGCCGAGGGATTGTCCTGAGGATAGACGTGGGTGGTGGTGAAATCGTAAGCGAGCCGGATCAGCGCGTCCTGAAAGGCGGACAAATTCTCGGCGCAGGCGCGGCCGTCGCCATCCTGCTCGAGCTGGCGCCTGGCGGCTTCGCGCGCTTCGCCGACCAGCGGCCGTAAGCGCTCGACCAGCGCGGCGCGCAAGGCCGTGACCTGCCCCTCATAGAGGCGGGCAAGCTCGGACGCCTCGTGACGCAACAGATCGAGGTCGAAATATGGGGCTTTTCTCGGTGCCGGCTGGTCCATGGCAAGGCCATCAAGTGCCTAGGACATGGCCTCTTTAATCTCTGTCCGCAAGCAAAGCTTTCAGCCGATAAAGCGCTTCGAGAGCCTCTTTCGGGCTCATGGCATCGGGGCTCAACGCCGCGAGCGCCTCCTCAAGTCGCGAGGCATGATCGGCTTTGGGTGGGGAAGCGCCCTTCGCCGCGCTGAACAGCGGCAGATCGGCCGCAAGCTCTGACGGCTTCGGCCTTCCATCGGCCTCCTCGAGCGCACTCAAGACCTCGTCGGCGCGGGCGAGCACCGGTCCCGGCAACCCGGCGAGCTTCGCCACGTGAATGCCGTAAGAGCGGTCGGCCGCGCCCTGCACCACGCGATAAAGGAACACGATCTCCTCGCGCCACTCCTTGACCTCGACGGTGGCGTTGGCGGCGAAGGCGAGCCGTTCGGCGAGCGCGGTCAGCTCGTGATAATGCGTGGCGAACAGCACGCGCGAGCGGTTCACCTCATGCAGATATTCGAGCGTGGCCCAGGCGATCGACAGCCCGTCGAAGGTCGCCGTCCCCCGCCCGATCTCATCCAGCACCACGAAGGAGCGCTCCGTCGCCTGATTGAGGATCGCGGCGGTCTCGACCATCTCCACCATGAAGGTGGAGCGTCCGCGCGCGAGATCGTCGGCGGCGCCGACCCGGCTGAACAGCCGGTCGACCACGCCGATATGCGCGGCCTTGGCCGGCACGAACGACCCGGCCTGTCCAAGCACCACGATCAAGGCGTTCTGGCGCAGGAAAGTCGATTTGCCCGCCATGTTCGGGCCGGTCACCAGCAGAATGCGCGGCCCGACCGGACCATCGCCGAGACGGCAGTCATTGCCGACGAAGTTCACGCCGTCGCCCCGGCGCAAATTCTGCTCGACCATCGGATGACGCCCCTCCTCGACGATGAAAATGACGCTTCCGTCGATTTCGGGGCGAACATAATTCTGCTCGACCGCCAGCTCGGCGAGCCCGGCGTGATGATCGAGTTCGGCAAGCGCGGCGCTCGCCGCGGCGAGCGCATTTTGCGCGGCAAGGACCTGTTCGCTGAGCTTCCCGAAAAGCGCCAGCTCGATGGCGAGCGCCCGATCGGCGGCCGAGGTAATGCGCGCCTCGAGCGCGGACAGCTCCGTGGTGGAGAAACGCATGACATTGGCGAGCGTCTGCCGGTGGATGAAGGTCTCGACATGCGGCGGCTTGGTCAACGAACCGGCATTCGCCGCCGTCACCTCGACGAAATAGCCGAGCACGTTGTTGTAGCGCACCTTCAGCGACTTGATGCCGGTGACGTCGGCGTAGGTTGCCTGCAAGCCGGCGATGACCTGACGGCTGTCGTCGCGCAAGCGGCGCTGCTCGTCGAGATCGCCATTGGCGCCTTCTCTGATGAAACCGCCATCGCGGGCATTGACGGGAAGGCTTTCGGCCAGCGCCGCCGACAGAGACTCCGCCACCGCGGCAGGCGCGCCATGCAGACGCTCGGCGATCATCGTCAGCACTGGCGGCAGGCCAAGCGCGCTGCCGGCGCGCCCGAGATGCGCGGCAAGCATCTGTGCCGACAGGATGGCATCGCGCACCGCGCCGAGATCGCGTGGACTGCCGCGGCCGAGCGCCAGACGCGCCAGAGCGCGGGCGAGATCGGGCGCCTGTTTCAGCGTTTCGCGCAAAGTTTCCCGCAGGCGCGGCTCTTGGGTGAGATAGGACACGGCATCGAGTTGGGCATTGATGGCCGCAACGTTGGTCAACGGGCTGACGATGCGGCTTGCCAGCTCGCGCGCGCCGGCCGGCGTCACGGTGCGGTCGATGACCGCGAGCAGGCTGCCTGCGCGCTGGCCCTGGTTCGAGCGGGCAAGTTCGAGATTGGCGCGCGTCGCGGCATCGATGATGAGCAGGCTTCCGGCGCTCTCCTTGCGCGGCGGCCTGAGCAGCGGCGTTCTGCCGACCTGGGTGATCTCCACATAGGTGAGCAGGCCGCCGAGCGCGGCAAGTTCGGCGCGCGTGAACTCTCCGAAGGCATCGAGCGCGGCGACGCCGAGACGGTTCTTCAGCGCGCGTTCGCCGCGCACCGAATCGAAATGGGCGCGCGGGGCAGGCGTCAGCGCGGCCCCTGCTTCCTTGATCAAGCGCTTGATTTCGGCGTTACCGGCGAGATCGTCGCCGACCAGCACCTCACCCGGCTTCAGCCTGGCTAATTCTCCCGCGAGGTCGCTGAGCCGCGCCGAGGCCGCGATCAGCTCGCCGGTGGAAATGTCGAGAGAGGCGAGCGCGTAAAGCAGCTCATCGCCAACATCTTGCGACGGTCCGCGGAACAGCGCCGTGAGGAAATTATGCGCACGCGCATCGAGCAGCGTCTCTTCGGTCAGAGTGCCCGGCGTGACGAGACGCACCACGTCACGCCGCACCACGGATTTCGCGCCGCGCTTCTTGGCTTCCGCCGGGTCCTCGGTCTGTTCGCACACCGCCACGCGATGTCCTTGCGCGATCAGGCGCTGGAGATAGTCGTCGGCGGACACCACCGGCACGCCGCACATGGGAATGTCCTGGCCCTGATGCTTGCCGCGCTTGGTGAGCGCGATGCCGAGAGCGCGCGAAGCAATCTCGGCATCATCGAAGAACATCTCGTAGAAATCGCCCATGCGATAGAACAGGAGACAATCGGCATTCGCCGCCTTGATCTCCAGATATTGCGCCATCATCGGTGTGGCCGCCCGGGCCTCAGAGGCGCCGTCGGTCAGCGGCGCCTGCGCACGGCTCTCGAAACCTGGCGATAGAGCCTCTTGCGCCATCTCGTCCCTCATGCCGGCCGCTTCGTGGCCCGCAGTATGCAATGGCAAGCCACTTGGTGGCGAGCCTACCAGCTCACATCTTCCCTGGCCTTTTCCAGTCTCTCAGTAACTTTCGGACTCATGCCTAAAAACCACACACCTCCGAGCAAATGGCGAAAGCGCGGATTACGGCTGGCTTCCGCCACTATGGCGTCAACCACCGGACCGTCTTCCGCCGGAATCAAATCTTCCAGCATGCCGGCGGCGAGAAGACCAATTACATGCGGGTTGTCTTCGATTTCCACAATGGCCTTGGTGAGCTCAAGCGCCTTGAGCGGGTCCTCGTTCACGAGTTCGAACTGGTAGTCGAACAGCGCACTCCAGTTGCCGTCTTTTTCCTTGTCGAGATCGGAACGCGAATTGATCTCGACCCAGAGCGGCGCAAGCTCGGCGACCGACAGCGATGCGAAATCGATGATCTCGTGGGATTTGTAGCCTTCCTCCCACGCTTTATAGGCATCCTTGTCGGTTATGGAGAGCAAGCGGCGCTTGGTATCCGCATCCTCGATGCCGCCGCTGATGCTCCAATAGGCGGTGCCCATCAGCCAGCGAAGCTTCGGCTCGCGCATGGCAAGTTCCTGAAGTGAGCGGGCCACACGCGCACCGTTGAAATGCAAAAGCTGCCCAAGCAATTTACCCTGGCCGGTCAGGGCCACGACCGCATCATCCGGTTCCTGTTTGAGCAGCGCCTCGATGAAAGCCACGGCGCGCTCCGGCTCGTTGTGCCCCAGGCCGTCGAAATACATCATCACCGCATGCGTGCCGTCAGTCCGGTCCTTGAGACCGGTGGTGCTCATCTCGCGCCAAGCCCGCACCAGATCGTCCAGGGAGAGCGCATCGAGCCGCGCCTTGACTTCTTCTTCCGTCGGCGCCGTGGGGCTGAAACCGAGCTTCTGGTCACACCAGTTCATGGTTAGCGTGGGTAGCTTTTCGCTGGAACGGGCACAAGGCCACGGCCGGAAGGAGTTGGGGAAAGGGCTTTGCCCTGGGCAAAGCCTCCTCTAGGGTGCGCGCGGTTTTCAAGGAGAATAGCCATCGTCCGCCCCTCAAAACGCGCACCCGACGCGCTGCGCCCCATCAGCCTGGAACGCGCCGTGTCGCGGCACGCCGAAGGCTCATGTCTGGTGCGCTTCGGCGAGACCCATGTGCTGTGCACGGCGACCGCCAGCGAGCCGCTGCCGCCCTGGCTCAAGGGTCAGGGGCGCGGCTGGGTCACGGCCGAATACGGCATGCTGCCGCGCGCCACGTCCGAACGCACGCGCCGCGAGGCGGCCGCCGGCAAGCAATCCGGACGCACGCAGGAAATCCAGCGCCTGATCGGCCGCTCGCTCCGCGCCGTCACCGATCTTTCGGCGCTCGGCGAGAAGCAGATCACCGTCGATTGCGACGTGCTCCAGGCCGACGGCGGCACGCGTACCGCTTCGATCACCGGCGCCTGGATCGCACTGCACGATGCGCTTGCCTGGATGCAGGCGCGCAACATGATCAAGGCTGGCGTGCTGCGCGATCATGTCGCCGCCGTGTCTTGCGGGCTCTATGGCGGCGAGGCGATCCTCGATCTCGATTACGCCGAGGATTCGGAAGCCGACGCCGACGCCAATTTCGTGATGACCGGGGCTGGCGGCATCGTCGAGGTGCAGGGCACGGCCGAGACCGAGCCCTTCAGTCAGGAACAGTTCGACAGATTGATGTCTCTGGCGCGGGCGGGCATCGCCGAGCTCGTGCAATTGCAAAAGCTCACCGTCGCCTGAGATGCGCGGGGTGTTGCGGCGCGGCGCGAAGCTCGTCATCGCCAGCCATAATGAAGGCAAGGTGCGCGAGCTGGCCGAATTGTTCGCGCCATACGGCATCGACTGTATCTCTGCCGGAAGCTTGGGCCTGCCCGAGCCCGTTGAGACCGGCGCGAGCTTCGCCGAGAATGCGCGCATCAAAGCCGTTGCCGCAGCGTGTGGCGCAGGGTTACCGGCGCTTGCCGACGATTCGGGGCTCGAAGTCGCCGCGCTCGGCGGCGAACCCGGCATCCATTCGGCGCGCTGGGGCGGCGCGGCCAAGGATTTCACATCCGCCATGACACGGGTGCATGAGGCGCTTCAAGCGCGCGGCGTAAGCGGCGCAAACGCCAATTTCACCTGCGCCTTGGCGCTTGCTTTGCCCGATGGCGAAACATCGGTGTTCGAGGGTAAAGTGTTCGGGACGCTGACCTGGCCGCCGCGCGGCGGTCGCGGTTTCGGCTACGATCCGATCTTCGTGCCTGACGGCCATGATGAGACCTTCGGCGAGATGGACCCGGAACTGAAGAACAGGCTGTCGCATCGCATGCGCGCCTTCGAGAAACTGATACAGGCGAGCTATGTTAATGAGTGATGCGGCTTCCGCCGCCCCGTTCGGCGTCTATGTGCATTGGCCGTTCTGCCGCGCCAAATGCCCCTATTGCGACTTCAACAGCCACGTCCGTCATAACGGCATCGACGAGAGTGGCTTCGTCGCGGCCTATCTCAGAGAGCTCGACTATTTTGCCGTACTGTCCTCCGGCCGCAACGTGTCGAGCATCTTCTTCGGCGGCGGCACGCCGTCGCTGATGCGTCCCACAACCGTTGCTGCGATCCTTGATGCCATCGCCGCGCATTGGACCGTCGCGCATGACGCCGAGATCACACTCGAAGCCAATCCCACTTCCGTCGAGGCGGAGAATTTCGCGGGCTACGCCGCCGCCGGCGTCAACCGCCTGTCGCTCGGCGTGCAGGCGCTCGACGATGCGAGCCTGAAGGCGCTCGGACGTCAACACACCACCCAGGAAGCGCTCGAAGCGCTGGCGCTTGCCAAGCAGCATTTCGGCCGCGTGTCCTTCGACCTGATCTACGCACGCGAGGGGCAGACGGTGCGCGCCTGGGAAACTGAATTGAACCGCGCTCTCGACCACGCCGCCGATCATCTCTCGCTCTATCAGCTCACCATCGAGGACGGCACGCCATTCGCAGCGCGCCATGCCGCCGGCACGCTGCGTGTGCCTGACGCCGCCAAGGCGAGAGCCCTTTATGAATTGACGCAAGGATTGTGCGAGGCGGCCGGGCTACCGGCTTACGAGATTTCCAACCATGCGCGGCCTGGAGCTGAATCGCGGCACAATCTGCTTTATTGGCGCGGTTACGATTACGCCGGCATTGGCCCCGGCGCTCATAGCCGCATCACCCTGAACGGCATGAAGCGCGCGCTTATAGCGACCAAATCGCCGGAAGCCTGGCGCGAAGAGGTGGCAACGCGCGGGCATGGCATCGCCTCAGACGAGACTTTGAGCGCGGCGGAAGCGGCGGAAGAATATCTGCTGATGGGCTTGCGCCTCGCCGAAGGCATCGACCTTGCTCGGCTCGCTTCCATCGATGGACGCAGGATCGACGCGCAAATTCTCGGCGCGCTCGCCGGTGAAGGCCTGCTCATGCGTGACGGCGACCGGCTCGCGGCCACACCCAAAGGCAGGCTCGTGCTCGAGCGCCTGATCCTCGAACTTGTCGATTAGCAAACACGCGGGCGACGCGGTGCAAGATCACCAACACCGAGAGAAAAACGCGCTACTGCCGGAACGCGCGCGTGAAGCTCTGGAAGAGCTGATCGCGCGGCCGCTGGCGCCTGGGCTTTATCTTGTGGCGACGCCGATCGGCAATCTCGGCGACATCTCTTTGCGCGCGCTGGCCGTGCTGGCCCGTGCCGATTTGATTGCCGCCGAAGACACACGCCATAGCAAGAAACTCCTGTCCCATTTCAACATTCAAGCGAAGCTTGCGCCTTATCACGAGCATAACGCCGCGCGAGCGCGGCCCGCCCTCATCGCACGCCTGCGCGCCGGCGATGCCGTGGCGCTGATCTCAGACGCCGGCACGCCGCTCGTCTCGGACCCCGGCTACAGGCTGGTGCGCGAAGCGCTCGATCAAGGGATCATGGTCACGAGCATCCCCGGTCCTTCGGCGCCGGTCGCCGCGCTCACCAGTTCGGGTTTGCCGACCGACACGTTTCTGTTCGCGGGTTTCCTGCCGCCGAAGCAGGGCGCCCGCCGCACGCGTCTTTTGGAGCTTGCCGCCATGCCGGCCACGCTTCTGTTCTTCGAGACGGCGCCGCGTCTCGCCAAGAGCCTCGCCGACATGGCCGAGATTTTGGGTGCGCGCGAGGCGGCGGTCGCGCGCGAATTGACCAAGCTGCACGAGACGGTGACGCGCGGGCGGCTCGACCAGCTCGCGCGCGAACTCGCGCAAGCGGAGACTTTGAAGGGCGAATTGGTGGTGCTGGTCGCGCCGCCCTTTCCCGCAAGTCTCGACACCAGCGATGAAACGATCACGGCCGAGCTTAAGCGGTCTCTGAAGACGCAAAGCTTCCGCGACGCCGTGCGCGATGTGACCGAGTCCCTCGGGGTGAAACGCGCGCGCGTCTACGAGCTTGGCTTTGCACTCAACCGTAAACGAGACTGATGCGGCGCGAACGCGAAAGAGCCTATCGCCGCGGCGTTTTTGCCGAAACCTTGGTTGCCTGGCTGCTTCGGCTCAAAGGTTACACAATCGTGGCGCGGCGCTACAAGACGCCGGTCGGCGAGATCGATCTCGTGGCGCTCAAGGGCAAGCGTCTCGCCTTCATCGAGGTGAAGCGGCGCAAGACGCAAGAGGACGCCGCCTGGACCCTGCCCGCCAGACAAAGGCGGCGCATCGTGCGCGCGGCGCAATATTGGCTGGCCGGACACCCGAATTATTCCGGACACGACATCGCTTTCGACGTGGTGCTCGCCGCGCCGTGGACCTTGCCGCGCTATATCGCCAACGCCTTTCCCGTGTCATAACGGCGCGCCATGGCCCTCAAAGTCGCCTTCCAGATGGACCCCATCGAGCGCATCGATATCAGGGGCGATTCCAGCTTCGCGCTGCTGCTCGAAGCGCAACGGCGCGGCCACGATGTGTTCTATTACACGCCCGACAATCTTTCGCTGCGTGACGGCAAGCTCATAGCCGAAGGCCACAGCCTCACGGTCGAGGACAAGCCCGGCGATCATTACCGGCTGGCTTATCCCCGCGGCGTCGATCTCGCCGGGTACGACGTGGTGCAGCTCCGCCAGGATCCGCCCTTCGACATGGCCTATATCACCACCACGCATCTGCTCGAGCGCATCCACCCCAATACGCTGGTGGTCAACGATCCGACATCCGTGCGCAATTCGCCGGAGAAAATCTTCGTGCTCGATTTCCTCGACCTGATGCCGCCGACACTGGTGACGCGCGATCCGGTCCAGATCCGCGCCTTCCGCGACCAGCACAAGGACATCGTGGTGAAGCCGCTTTACGGCAATGGCGGCGCCGCCATTTTCCGCATTCCGGAAGACGACACCAATCTCAATTCGCTGATCGAGCTGCTCGGCATGACCTTCCGCGAGCCGATCATGGTGCAGCGCTATGTGCCGGCGGTGAGAGAGGGCGACAAGCGCATCATCCTGGTCGACGGCGAGGTGGCGGGCGCCATCAACCGCGTGCCGCCGCCCGGCGAAACGCGCTCGAACCTGCATATCGGCGGCAAGGCGGAAGCGACCCAGCTCAGCAAGCGCGACCGGGAAATCTGCGCGCGGCTCGGGCCTGAGTTGAAAAAGCGCGGGCTGATCTTCGCCGGCATCGACGTGATCGGCGACTATCTCACCGAGATCAACGTCACTTCGCCGACCGGCATCAGGCAGGTGGCGCAATTCGGCGGACCCGATATCGCCGCCATGATCTGGGACGTGATCGAGAAGAAGGTGAAACGCACACGGAGGGTGTGATGACTTCTGATCCGAAAGATCTCGGCACCGTGTTCGACGCCCATACCGCAGCCGAGTTCAAGACCCGCGACATCGACGCGACCATGGCGACGATGAGCGAGACGCCGCACCTGACCCATGTGCCGACCATGACCGGCGGCAATGGACGCGAAGCGGTGCGGCACTTTTACGAAACCTGGTTCATCGGCCACTGGCCCGGCGACACGGCAATCGAGCTGGTGTCGCGCACCGTGGGCGAAACCAGAGTGGTCGACGAAATCATCGTGAGCTTCACGCATGACTGCGAGATCCCGGCGATTCTGCCGGGCGTCGCGCCGACCGGACGCAAGGTTGTGCTGCCGCATGTGGCAATAGTCGGATTCAAGGACGGCAAGATCGACTACGAGCATATCTACTGGGACCAAGCCTCGCTGCTCGTGCAAATCGGCCTGCTGGACAAATCGAAGTTTCCGGTGACCGGGCCGGAGCAGGCCGCGCGGCTGCTCGACCCGAGCCTGCCCTCGAACACGCTCATTCCCAAAGTTTAGCGCTTGGCGCGGCGCCGGCCGAAAACGCGCCAGGCGTGAAAGGCGAGGCCTAAGCCCCAGCCGAGCGCCACCCAGTAGAACCACCAGACATTCGGCGTCACGGTGAGGTTGACGAACAGCAGAAGCAGGATGACCGCCACATAGGCGAAGGCGTGCACGGCGAAGCCGCGCGCCTTCCTGTCCACGAAGATACGTTCCCGCCGCCGTGCGGTGCGCAGATAGAGCGCGAAACCGTGCGTGGCGATGGCGATGCCCCAACCGAGTAGCACCCAGATGAACCAGCGGGTGTGCGGCGCGACCCACAGATTGATCGCCGCGCAAACCAGCACGGCCACGACAAAGACCGCGAGATGGATGACGAAGAGACGCTCCGCCGGGTCTTCTTTGTGTTTGGCTTTAGCCATAGGGCTCCGGTCCATCCGATCGACATTAGCCTGGCCCATCTGCCAACGTATTGACACAACACAAAGGTTAATGTTCGCTAATTGTTCTTGCGCCTTGGTACACGCTTGGCTAGAGTAGATCAGACACAAACGGGGGTTGAGCGATGTTCGCCCGGGTCACCACGGTCGCATTCGAGGGCATCGAGGCGCGCGGCGTCGACGTCCAGGTGCAGATCGGGCCCGGCATGCCCCATTTCACCATTGTCGGCCTGCCCGACAAGGCAGTGGCCGAGAGCCGTGAGCGGGTGCGCGGCGCGCTGAACGCCATCGGCTTGGCGCTGCCGCCGAAACGCATCACCGTCAATCTCGCGCCGGCCGACCTGCCGAAAGAAGGCAGTCATTACGACCTCCCCGTTGCGCTCGGTCTGATGGCCGCGGTCGGCGCCATCGCCCGCGATGCCATCGAGGGCTATTGCGTGCTGGGCGAGCTTGCCCTCGACGGCTCGATCGCGTCGATCGCCGGCGCGCTGCCCGCGGCCATCGGCGCCAATGCCATGGGCAAGGGCCTGATCTGTCCCGCTTCCTGCGGCGCTGAAGCGGCCTGGGCCGCTGCCGACATGCCGATCCTCGCGCCGTCAGACCTGCTCGTGCTGATCAACCACTTCAAGGGACTGCAGACCCTTAGGCGGCCTACGCCGACACCCGACCCGGGCGACGAGGCGATGCCCGACCTGAAAGACATCAAGGGTCAGGAGACCGCGAAGCGCACGCTCGAAGTGGCCGCGGCCGGCGGGCACCATCTCTTGCTGATCGGGCCGCCAGGTGCCGGCAAATCGATGCTGGCGCGGCGACTGCCCTCGATCCTGCCGCCGCTCGAGCCCGCCGAAATGCTGGAAGTGAGCATGATCAGAAGTCTGGCCGGCGATCTTGCCGGCGGGCGCATCGGCCGCAGCCGTCCCTTCCGGGCGCCGCATCATTCGGCGAGCATGGCCGCACTGGTCGGCGGCGGCACGCGTCCGCGTCCCGGCGAGGCGGCGCTCGCCCATCTCGGCGTGCTGTTTCTCGACGAGCTGCCCGAGTTCAATCCGCAAGTGCTCGATGCGCTGCGCCAGCCGCTCGAAGCGGGCGAGACAGTGATCGCGCGCGCCAATCACCGCATCACCTATCCCTCGCGCATCCAGCTCATCGCCGCCATGAACCCATGCCGCTGCGGCCGCGCCGGCGAGCCGGGTTATGTTTGCCGCCAGGGGCGCGCCTGCGCCGACCGTTATCAGGCGCGCATCTCAGGCCCCATGCTCGACCGCATCGATCTGCAGATCGAGGTGCCGGCGGTGTCAGCCGCCGATCTCGTTCTGCCGCAAGCTTCCGAAGGCAGCGCCGAGGTGCGGGCGCGGGTGGCCGCCGCGCGGCGCATGCAGATCGCCCGTTATAAAGATCTGGGCTGCGTGCGCATTCGCACCAATGCCGAATGCGACGGTACCCTGCTCGAAGAGATCGCAGCACCTGAGCCCGCCGGCCTCGTACTATTGCGTGACGCCGCCGATACTCTTTCTTTAAGCGCGCGTGGCTATCACCGGACACTGCGGGTCGCGCGCACCCTCGCCGACCTCGACGGCGAGGAATGCGTGGGGCGCATCCATATCGCCGAGGCGCTCAGCTATCGCGGTGAGACCCTGCGCCGGGCCCAGGCCGCCGCCTGATTCCAGGGACCGGCAGGCGCTAAAGCCTTTCTCAAGCATTGTCTGCTTGGCTGGCCATATGGCCAGGCCGGCGAAAAATAAGCGGCGGAACACGGCGCTCGACAAGGATCTCGAGGCGCTCAAGGACCTGCAATGGGAGATACGCGAGCGCGAGGCGCGTTACCGGGAGCTGGCGCTCGCCGCGGCGCGCGACCAGGCGATGAGCGCCAGCGAGGCGAAATCGCGCTTCCTCGCCACCATGAGCCACGAGATCAGAACGCCGATGAACGGCATACTCGGCATGACCTCCCTCCTGCTCGACACCACGCTCACACCCGAGCAGCGCACCTATGCGCGCGCCATCTCGACCTCGGCCAAGACGCTTCTGTCCCTGATCGATGAAGTTCTCGATTTTTCCAAGATCGAAGCCGGACGCATGGAACTTCGCACCGAGCCCTTTGACGTCGCCGACGCCATCCAGGGCGTGATCGAACTGCTGGCGCCGCGGGCGCATGACAAGGGGCTGCAGATCGGCTGGCTCGCTTCGCCCCAACTGCCGCGGAGAGTCATCGGCGATGAGACGCGCATCCGTCAGGTGCTGACGAATCTCGTGGGCAACGCCATCAAGTTTACCGAAACGGGCGGCGTCGTTCTGTCGCTTCAGCCTGCACCCGAAATGCAGAATGCCAAGGACGGAAAAGTCTGGCTTCGTTTCGCGGTGCGCGACACCGGCCCCGGCGTGCCGGCGAATGCCATCGGTCACATTTTCGAGGAATTCGAGCAGGCCGAACCCGGACCGGCGCGGCGCCATGGCGGCACCGGATTGGGGCTCGCCATCTCCAAGCGCCTGATCGACGCCATGGGCGGACGCATCGAGGTCGCCAGCGACCGGGGGAGAGGCGCCACTTTCACCGTCGATCTGGCCTTCGTCACGCTTGCCGGCAATGAGGAACTCGGGGCGGATTGGCCCAAGCCGCGGCGAGGCGAGAAAGTTCTTCTTGCCCTAGACAGCGCTGTCGAAGCCGAAGCGATCAGCGCCCAGCTCGCCGAGATTGGTGTCGAGGCTGTCCATGCAAGTGCGGAGACCGCCGCCTCGCTTGCGTCCGGCGCCGCGTCTCACGGCAAGCCTTTCACCGCATTGCTGACCGATGGCCCCACCATCAAGGGCGCGGCGCATCTCGTTCCTTTGTTGCGGCCCAAAGCCCGCGCCGTGGTGGTGATCGATCCGGCCGAGCGCGGCGACATCACGAAATTCCGCGTGCTCGGTTTCAAAAATTATCTCGTCCGCCCGGTCAGGCCCCTATCGCTGCTGACCCAGTTGTTCGGTTCCACCGATAAAGATCCGGCGCACAATTCGCAGACACTGTCTTCGCAGGCTTGGCGCCGCACATCCGGGATGAGACACGTTTCGGTTCTGCTTGCCGAGGACAACGATATCAATGCGCTGCTCGCCAGCACCATATTGGAGAAAGAAGGCGCGCATGTCGTTCGCGTGAAGAACGGCCACGATGCGATTGCGGAAGTCAACGGTGCGCGCGCCGATGGCCGCGCCTTCGACATCGTATTGATTGACATCCATATGCCCGACATGGACGGTGTCGAGGCGGCGCGCGGCATAAGGTTGCTCTATCCCGACCATGCCCGTCCCGCCGCCGGACGGCCGCCGATCGTCGCCCTGACCGCCAACGCTTTTGCCGAGGATCGCGCCGCCTATCTTGCCGCGGGCCTCGATGACTACCTCGCCAAACCCTTCGAGAATGCCGATTTGGCGGCCTTGCTGGCCCGCTGGTATCCCGGCCGCAAGGATCAGGAAAAGCCTGGTCTTTGCGCCTCGTGATCCGCGCAAAAAGGCCTTTTCCCGCCCCTTTCCCCAGCCTGTCACATTGGCTTCGAATTGGTTTGCTAACCGAGCCGTGTTGTGGCCGAATCGGTAGCGGCGACCTCGGCAGCTAAATCAGTCCCGTGGCGTATTCCTCCCCTCGAATCGCGGTGGCGCAATGTTTCCAGGATTGACGTTCAAGCCAAGCCAAGCCGGCGCCTTGCCGCTTCTTGGCCGCCGCTTGTTCGCCGGGGGTGCGTTCGGCCGGTTTCAATCGCCTAAAGTCTATGGCCGCATCGGGCCGCTCGAAGTGCGGCTCGCCTCGAAACGTGCCGAGATTAGGCGCGCGCAGCGACTGCGTTATAAGGTCTTCTATGAGGAGATGTCGGCGACCCCAGGCGCGCTCGCCATCCTCTCCCGGCGCGATGAGGACGCTTATGACGGGATTTTCGATCACCTCCTCGTGCTCGATCGCGGCGACCCCAATGACGGGCGGCGCTGGCGGCGCTCGAAAGTGGTCGGCACCTATCGCGTGCTGCGCCAGGAAATCGCCTCGCTCTATGACGGCTTCTACACGCAAGACGAATACGACGTCGCTTCGCTGATCCGGTCGAAGCCCGATTACACTTTCATAGAGCTCGGCCGCTCTTGCGTGCTGAAGCCCTATCGCAACAAACGAACCCTTGAACTGCTGTGGCAGGGGGTCTGGTCATATGTCCGCGAGCATGGTGCCGACGTCATGCTGGGCTGCGCGAGCTTCCCGGGAACAGATCCCAAGGCGCATGCCCTCGCGCTGAGCTTCCTCCACCATAACGCGCTTGCGCCCGAAGAATGGCGCGTGCGCGCGCATGCCCATCGGCATGTCGACATGAACATGATACCGCGCGAAAAGGTTGACATTCGCGCCGCGCTCAAGGCGTTACCCCCTCTGATCAAGGGCTATTTGCGGGTCGGCGCCTATGTCGGCGACGGCGCCGTCATCGACCATCAATTCGGCACGACCGATGTCTTCGTCATCATGCCGGTCGAAGCGATCAAAACACGCTATTTCGCCCATTTCGGCGCGCCGGATGCGCTTCCGTCAGAAATGGCGCCCGTATACGCCCCGTTAAGCTGACTTCTGGCTCACTTGGCGGGCGGGTTTGACGCGCCTTTGGCGCGGCCGTAAATTTCCTCCCATCATGCGCCATACCGATGCCAACGAAATGCGTGCGGCCGCCGAGGCCGCTCTCGGTCTCCGTCAGCTCAACGAGCGCTCGCGCGAGATCTTCAAGCGCATCGTCGAAACTTATCTCGCCACCGGCGAGCCGGTCGGCTCACGCAATCTCAGCCGTGTCCTGCCGATGACCTTGTCGCCGGCATCGGTTCGCAATGTGATGTCGGACCTCGAAAGTCTCGGACTCATCTATGCGCCGCATACCAGTGCCGGCCGGCTGCCGACCCAGACCGGCTTACGCCTGTTTATCGACGGACTGCTCGAGATCGGCGACATCACCGAGGAGGAGCGCAACCAGATCGAGGGCCATCTGGCCGGAAGCAACCGCCGCCGCGCCTTTGAGGATTTTTTCGCCGAGGCCGGTGAGATGCTGTCGGGTCTCTCGCGTTGCGCCGGCGTGGTGCTGGTCGACAAGCAGAGCAAGCGATTGAAGCATGTCGAGTTCGTCAATCTCGGGCAGGGCAGGGCGCTCGCCGTGCTCGTCAGCGAGGACGGCGACGTCGAGAACCGCATCGTTCACCTGCCCGAGGGACTGCCGCTTTCTTCGCTCAACGAGGCATCCAATTATATCAACGCGCGCATCGGCGGACTGACGCTCATGGAAGCACGCACACGCATCGAGAAGGAGATCGAGCAGCGCCGCGCACAACTCGACGAGTTGACCGCGCGGGTGGTCACCGAAGGCCTTGCCACCTGGTCCGGCAGCGGCGGTGACCGCAAGAGCCTGATCGTGTGTGGCCGCGCCCATCTCCTCGAAGACGTCAGGGCCATGGAAGATCTGGAACGGATCAGACTCCTGTTCGAAGATCTCGACGCCAAGAAAGACTTGATCCAGTTGCTCGGACTTGCCGAGGGCGCCGAGGGCGTGCGCATCTTCATCGGTTCGGAGAACAAGCTGTTCTCGCTTTCCGGCTCAGCACTGATCGTCTCGCCCTTCGAGGACAGCGAGCAGAAAATCGTTGGTGTGCTTGGGGTGATCGGGCCGACACGGCTCAATTACGCCCGCATCATTCCCATGGTCGATTATACCGCGAGGCTGCTCGGGCGCCTTGTCCCTTGATTTTTCTCGGCCTACGGTCGATATCCGCTGAACTCCTTGAGTGAAACAATACGCCGAGATCGCCGATGCCCGACGACAAGTCCGATTCGCGCGAGAACAACGAGGATCAGGCGAAATCCGCCGATCCCTCCAAGAACGACACCGGCGTCGAGGCGGCGAAGGAGCCCGGGGCCGATCTCGACACTTTGCATGCCGAGAACACCGAGATGCGGGACAAGCTTCTCCGCACCATGGCTGACATGGAGAATCTGCGCCGCCGCACCGAGCGCGAGAAGTCTGATACGTCACGTTACGCCATCTCCAACTTCGCGCGTGACGTGCTGACCATCGGCGACAATCTGCGCCGCACCATCGAACACGTTCCGGCCGAGGCCGCGGCACAAGATCCCGCGCTCAAGAGCTTCCTCGAAGGGGTCGAACTGACCGAGCGCGAATTGCACAATATGCTCGAGCGCCACGGCGTCACCCGCATCGAGCCGCTCGGCCAACGCTTCGATCCGAATTGCCAACAGGCCATGTACGAGGTCGAAAGCAAAGACGTGCCTGAGGGCACGGTGGTCGAGGTGATGCAGTCGGGCTACATGATCGGCGACCGTTGTCTCCGTCCGGCTTTGGTGGCGGTTGCCAAAGGCGGCAGCAAGCCGGCCGCGCCACCCAAAGGCAACGGCCAGTCGGGCCCTGCCCGCCGCGCCGCCAATGACGACATCCCCGGCGGCGCGCAGCCCGGCGATTAAGACTATGGCTTAGTCACGCGGCGGAGTGTCAGATTGATGCGGCCGCCCTCCGGCAACAGGTCAGAGGTGCCGGCAAGGATGCGGTCTATGCCGTGAAAGGCGAGGCGATCCTCGCCGTCAAGCATGAACACGTCTCCCGACTTGAGCTCGAATTTCCGGGTCGGGTCTTTGCGCGAGCGTCCGCCGACGCGAAAGATGCCGGTAGCGCCGAGCGACACCGAGAGCACGGGCGCGGCGAAATCCTCCTCGTCCCGGTCCTGATGCAGTCCCATCTTGGCGGCGCCGGCATAATAATTGACGAGGCAGGCCTCGGGCGGAAACGGGTAGTCGGCCACCTCATCCCAGAGATCGAGCAGCATTTGCGGCATCGGCGGCCACGGGTTACCCGTCACCGGATGGGTGGCCTGATAGCGATAGCCGCCATCCTTGTCGGTTATCCAGCCGAGCGGGCCGCAATTCGTCATGTGCACCGACATCGGTCTGCCGGAGCGCGGCATGGTCGGGGTATAGAGCGGCGCGACCGCCATGATGCGGCGAAGCGCGTCAAGCAGCGCGACTTGCGCCTCCCGGTCGAGCTTTTGCGGGTAATATTGCAACGGCGTCTTTGCTCCGAGCCTGCCTCTGTCTTACCTTCAGCCCCTATAGCGCATCGGCGCCACCAGGAGACATAAGCCAACGATGGTGAAGTCGCAGTCCGCCAATCCCGACGGCTATATCCACGCGCGCGACCCGCAGGAATATGAACGCCTGCGCGACCAGGCGGCCATGTGGCGGGAGGCGACCGAGAAGGTTCTCGACCGGATCGGGCTTGGGCCCGGCATGAGCTGTCTCGATGTCGGCTCGGGCCCCGGCGCGGTGATGCGGCTCATGGCCGACCGGGTGGGGCCGCAAGGCCGCGTCACCGGCATCGAGATCGATGGCCAGCTCGGGGCTCAGGCGCTCGCCGATCTGCGCGCCCAAGGGGGCGCCAATTTCGACCTCATCGACGCCAATATGTTCGAGCTCGATACACCGCGCGGCGCGCCCTTCGATCTCACCTATTGCCGGCTGTTCCTCATGCATATGCACGATCCCGTCGCGGCGCTTGAGAGGATGGCTTCCTGGACAAAACCCGGCGGTGTGGTGGCGGCGCAGGAATTCGACTTCGGCGCAATCGCGGTCGAGCCCCTCTGCCCGGCCATGGCCGAGTTCAATCGCCTGTTCGAGGGCGTGTTCAGGGGCCGCGGACGAAACCTGCGCGCGGGGCGCCAATTGCCGGCCCAATTCGAGGCGGCTGGTCTCGGACTGCCGGACGGCACGCTGTCGGAGGCCAAGTTCCTGCCGCTCGGCGACATGGCGGCCATGCTGATCGGTGTTTATGAGGGACTCTACGCCTCGGCGCTCGATCTTGGCATCGCCGACAAGGCAAGGGCCGAGGCCTTCAAGGTCGAGATGACCGAGGCCGGCGCCGACGGCCGCTATTACTGCCTGACCCCGATCCTCATCGCCGCCTGGAAACGCCTCGGCTAGCCCCCATCTCCTTGCGGGCCATAGGGTTGCCACCTATATAACCGCGGAACCCTGCCGAGGTGTCGGCGGGCTTGCCGGAACATGGGGACCGGCGCCACGCCAGGTTGGTTGCGAAGGCGCGTTGTCTCGGGTGCCGCTTCAGGGCCCGGGGGGTCTGCCAAAAGAGGAGGTTTGTAATGGCGAAAGTGATCGGTATCGATCTCGGCACCACCAATTCCTGCGTGGCCGTGATGGAGGGCAAGAGCCCGAAAGTCATCGAAAACGCGGAAGGCATGCGCACCACGCCCTCGATGGTCGCCATCACGGATGACGGCGAGGTCCTTGTCGGTCTTCCAGCCAAGCGCCAGGCCGTTACCAACCCCGAGAACACCCTGTTCGCCATCAAGCGCCTGATCGGCCGCCGCTACGACGACCCGATGGTCGAGAAGGACAAGAAGCTCGTCCCCTACAAGATCGTTAAAGCCGACAATGGCGACGCCTGGGTCGAGTCCCACGGCAAGAAATATTCTCCCTCGCAGATCTCCGCCTACATCCTGCAAAAGATGAAAGAGACCGCCGAGTCTTATCTCGGCCAGAAGGTCGAGCAGGCGGTGATCACCGTTCCCGCCTATTTCAACGACGCCCAGCGCCAAGCCACCAAGGACGCCGGCAAGATCGCCGGTCTCGAAGTCCTGCGCATCATCAACGAGCCGACCGCGGCCGCTCTCTCCTATGGTCTTGAGAAGAAGGAAGGCCAGACCATCGCCGTGTACGACCTCGGCGGCGGCACGTTCGACATTTCCATTCTCGAAATTGGCGATGGCGTATTCGAGGTGAAGTCGACCAACGGCGACACCTTCCTGGGCGGCGAAGATTTCGACATGCGTATCGTCGATTATCTCGCCAACGAGTTCAAGAAGGAGTCCGGCATCGATCTGCGCGGCGACAAGCTCGCCCTACAGCGCCTCAAGGAGGCGGCGGAAAAGGCCAAGATCGAACTTTCCTCGACGCAACAGACCGAGATCAACCTTCCCTTCATCACCGCCGACAAGTCAGGTCCGAAGCATCTGACCATGAAACTCACGCGCGCGAAGCTCGAGAGTCTGGTCGACGACCTCATCCAGAAGACCATCGGCCCTTGCCAGAACGCGCTGAAGGACGCCGGGCTGAAGCCTGCCGAGATCAACGAGGTCATCCTGGTCGGCGGCATGACCCGCATGCCCAAGGTGGCCGAGACGGTGAAGACTTTCTTCGGCCGTGAGCCGCATAAGGGCGTCAATCCCGACGAGGTGGTGGCGATCGGCGCGGCCATTCAGGCCGGCGTGCTGCAAGGCGACGTCAAGGACGTGCTGCTGCTCGACGTGACCCCGCTCTCGCTCGGCATCGAGACTTTGGGCGGTGTGTTCACCCGCCTGATCGACCGCAACACCACCATCCCCACCAAGAAGGGCCAGGTGTTCTCCACCGCCGAGGACAATCAGAACGCGGTGACCATCCGCGTGTTCCAGGGCGAGCGCGAGATGGCGGCCGACAACAAACTGCTCGGCCAGTTCGACCTGGTCGGCATTCCGCCGGCACCGCGCGGCGTGCCGCAGATCGAAGTGACCTTCGACATCGACGCCAATGGCATCGTCAACGTTTCGGCGACCGACAAGGCGACCGGCAAGGAGCAGTCGATCCGCATCCAGGCTTCCGGCGGCCTGACCGATGCCGACATCGACCGCATGGTCAAGGAAGCGGAAAGCCACGCCGAGGACGACAAGAAGCGGCGCGAGCTCGTCGAGATGCGCAATCAGGGCGAAGCGCTCATCCACTCGACCGAGAAGATGCTGGCGGATTTCGGCGACAAGGTCGCGGCCGCCGACAAGACGGCGGTCGAGGCGTCGGTGGTCGAGCTGAGAACCGCACTCGAAAGCGAGGATAAGGACGCGATCAAGCAAAAGATCGACGGCGTCATCCAGACTTCGATGAAGCTGGGCGAGGCCATGTATCAGGCAAGTCAGGGCGCGGCAGGCGGCGACGGCGGTGATGCCGGTCCGTCGGCTTCAGCCGGCGGTCCCGACGACAAGGTGGTCGATGTCGACTTCGAGGAAGTCAAGGACGACGACAGCAAGAAGTCCGCATAGAGTTTTATGGAGTTGGCGGGGGCCCTTTGGCCCCCGCTTCGTGCCCAGCAGAAGAGGCTCTAGCGCCGCCGGGAAGCGGGCGGCGGTGTGAAGGTCCGGAGGGGCGATGGCCAAACAGTGCTACTATGACATTCTGGGCGTATCGCGCAGCGCTGGCGACAGCGAGATCAAGACCGCGTTCCGCCGCAAGGCCAAGGAATGTCACCCCGACCGCTGCAACGGCGATCCCGATGCCGAGACGCGCTTCAAGCAAGTGAACGAAGCCTATGAGGCGCTGAAAGATCCCCAGCGCCGCGCGGCTTACGATCGTTTCGGTCACGCCGCGTTCGATACCGGCATGGCTGGCGGACCCGGTTACGGCTTCGGCTCGGACTTTTCCGCCTCCATGTCGGCGATGTTCGACGATTTGTTCGGCGAATTCATGAATCAGAGGCGGCCGCGGCAACGCTCTGCCCGCGAGCGCGGCGCCGATCTCCGCTACAACATGGAAATCGAGCTGGCCGAGGCCTATAACGGCAAGGCGGCGCAGATCCGCGTGCCGACCAGCGTGACCTGCGAGAGCTGTACAGGCTCCGGCGCCAAGTCCGGCACCTCACCCACCACCTGCCGTACCTGCGGCGGTGGAGGCAAATTACGCGCAAGCCAGGGTTTCTTCACCATCGAGCGCACCTGCCACGCCTGTCAGGGCCGCGGCGAGGTTATCGAGACGCCATGCCCGTCCTGCAATGGCGCGGGCCGCGTCGTGCGCGAGCGCACTTTGTCGGTCACCATTCCCGTCGGCGTCGAGGACGGCACCAGGATCAGATTGGCCGGCGAAGGCGAAGCCGGTGTGCGCGGCGGACCGCCCGGCGATCTCTATATTTTCCTGTCGATCAAACCGCATGAATTCTTCCAGCGCGACGGCGCCGATCTGTTCTGCCGCGTGCCCATCGCCATGACCACGGCGGCGCTTGGCGGCCAGATCGAGGTGCCGACCATCGACGGCGGCAGGAGCCGGGTGAAAATTCCCGAAGGCAGCGAGAGCGGCAAGCAGTTCCGCCTCAAGACCAAGGGCATGCCGGTGCTGCGTTCCAAGCAGCAGGGCGATCTGTACATCCAGGTCGAGGTCGAGACACCCAAGAACTTATCGCCCAAGCAGCGCGAGCTGCTGAAATCCTTCGAAGAAGCCTCCAATTCGAACACGAGCCCGGCCTCGAGCGGATTTTTCGCCCGCGTCAAAGAATTCTTCGACGGCATCGGCGAGTAGTTTCCCTTTGACGTAGATTGCCTTAAGACCGGCCTTGCGCGGCTTTGCCAAGGCGGAGGTGGGGAATGGTGCGACTGTTATCTTTCGCCGGCAGCACACGGGAAGGCTCCTACAACAAGAAGCTTGCCCAGCTCGTGCAGCGCATCGCCGAAGCAAACGGCATCGAAGCCGTGTTCGTGGATCTCAAGGACTATCCCATGCCGATCTATAACGGCGACCTCGAAGCGGCGGAGGGGCCACCGGAGAGGGCGCGCGCCTTCAAGTCCCTGCTGCAGGAATATCAGGGGGTGTTCATCGCCAGCCCCGAATACAACGCCTCGGTGACGCCGCTGCTCAAAAACACCATCGACTGGGTGACGCGCGTACGCGCCAAGGGCGAGAGCGGGCTCGAAGTCTTCAAGTCGCGTGTGTTTGCCATCGGCGGCGCCTCGCCCGGCAATTACGGGGGGATGCGCAGCCTGTTGCAGCTACGCCAGATCCTATCCGTGGGTACCGGCGCTCTGGTGATCCCGCAGCAGATCGCCGTGCCGCGCGCCGGCAGCGCCTTCGAGGAGGACGGCAGCCTGAAGGACGAGGGCCAGCAGAAACTCTGCACCGATACGGTCGAGGCACTTGCCGTCTGCGCCAAATGGTTCAAGCCGTCATGAGCGCGCCCCGCGACAGACTGATCGTCGCCCTCGACGTGCCGAATGTCGACGAGGCCAAGGCGCTGATCGACAGGCTCGGTGACAGCGTCGGCGTCTACAAGATCGGGCTCGAGTTGCTGTTCTCAGGCGGCTTCGCCCTGGCGCAGGACTTGGCGCGTCAAGGTCACTCCGTGTTTGTTGATGCCAAACTGCTGGACATCGAGGCGACGGTCGAGCGCGCCACCGCCGTGATCGCCGCAAGCGGCGCCGCCTTTCTCACGGTGCATGCCCTGGACCGCAAGACAATCGCCGCTGCCGTACGCGGCCGCGGCGATTCCAGGTTGAAGCTGCTTGGGGTGACGGTGCTCACCAATTTGTCACGCGCCGATCTTGCCGAGCACGGTATCGACGAGGCGCCACTCGCAGTGGTGCAGCGCCGCGCCATGATGGCGCGGGATGGCGGTTTCGATGGGGTGATCGCCTCGGGCCAGGAAGCGCGCGCGCTGCGCGAGCGCTTGCGGCAAATCCTGATCGTGACGCCAGGTATCAGGCCGGCCGGCGCCGACACGCAAGACCAGGCCCGCGTCATGACGCCTTCCGCCGCGATCAAGGCGGGCGCCGATTATCTCGTGGTCGGAAGGCCTATTACCCGCGCCGCCGATCCGCGCGCGGCGGCTGAAGCCATCGTCGCGGAAATCGCCGCTTCACTACCGAAGTAGCGCGACGATCGCGGCTTCGAGCGCGTCAGGGTCGCCGGCGACTTTCACCTGCTTCAAGCGCGACTTGCCGCCTTGCGCGACTTTTACCGACGACGGCGGCACGTTCAGCCAGCGCGCGACGAGTTTCTCGAGCGCTGCATTGGCGCGGCCCTCTTCCGGCAGGGCGCGCACCCGCGCTTTGAGCACGGCGACATCGCCAAAGGTTTCGACGCCCGCGATCTCGTCGCGCGCGGATTTCGGCCTCAGCCGCACCGGCAAGATGATGCCGGTTTGGGTGCGCCGCAGGTTGAGGCGTGCCGCGCTCACATCCCCGATGACGGCATGACCGCCGGCAGGACCCAGCCGAGCAGCACCACATCACGGATGAACAGGAGGAACAGGATCAGAATCACCGGTGAGATGTCGATGCCGCCGAGATTGGGGATCACATTGCGGATTGGCCGCAGCGCCGGCTCGGTGACACGATAGAGCACCTCCGCCACCGTATAGACGAAGCGGTTAGAGGTATTGACCACGTTGAAGGCGATCAGCCAGCTCAGGATCGCGCTTATGATGACGACCCAGATATAGAGGTCGATGACGAGAACGATAAATCCGATCAATGGCACCATCGAAAACCTCTCCTCCTCAAGCTGTCAGCCGTCCTCGCGTCAGATACCAGAAGTGAGAGGAATCAGCCAGTTGCCTGATATCTTGACACCCGACATCCGATACCTGACATACCTTGCACCTGATCGGGGCCGTAGCTCAGTTGGGAGAGCGCAGCAATCGCACTGCTGAGGTCAGGGGTTCGATTCCCCTCGGCTCCACCACCCCTAATTATGGTGCCCCATATTTTGGATGGCCGATGCCTTGTGAGTGTGTCCAGGCTTCGGCAAACTCGTCGATTAAAGTCTCGATGGTCGCTTCAATCCTGGCCGTTATCTGCTCGTTTGGTTCATAAATTACCCGGCCGCCCTCTCCGTACATGTTCTCCCAAATCGTCACGTAGGTGGGATTTTGGAGGGGCTTCTTGTCGTATACAAATCGCGCTCCCTCTACGGGGGCGATCACTCTAGCGGTAACCGAAGCGGCGCATCCGGAGTCTGCCGGCAGCGCGGTAACGATTAGCTGGAACAATGGGCGCTCAAAGAAGTCACTTACATCACTACGCACAAATCCGAGCTTCGTTCGCATGAAGGCGCTCGTCGCCGACTCCCTGATGTGCTGCTCGTCCAGATCACATTTATCGAGCAGTTTGAGCACCCAAGGCATTTTTTTGATGCCATCGAGATAGCTGGTTGGTCCTCCAGACAGCCCCGTAACGATACTGAAATCCTCATCAATATCGTCGTCGTCAGTAGAATTCTGAGCGACTTTATCGCCGGTGATTATCTGAACGCTTTTTATTGGGTTCGGTACGGCTGGCTGCGGACCACTCTGTTCCGCGTGAGCAAGCGCCGGTATTGCAAGAGCGGAAACGGCGGCAATTAGCTTTAGTGTCATAAATCGCTTCCCCCTAACCGGTTCTCTCTTTGGTGACGTCCTTAAGCGTTTCAGGCTTGGGGAGAGGACGCGGCTCTTGCAGATTGCCTTCCGCGTCACGCACGCGGAAGAACCAGCCGACCGAGGGGATCAGGAAGAAACCGGGAATGAAACGCACGCCGAGCGCGATCAGCCGGTTGAACCAGCCGGCGATGATCACCCAATTGCCGCGCTTGAATCCGCGATAGGCCGCGTGCGCCATCTCCTCGGCGCTCATCATGGGGAGATACTGCACGTAGCGCGAATGTTCGGCGCCGGCCTTGGCATGCATTTCAGTGGTGATGGGGCCTGGCGCTGCCACCGAGATGCGGACGCCGCTACCCATGGTCTCGTAGGCGAGCGCGCGGCTCAGCGAGATTATCGCTGCCTTGGTGGCGGCATAGATCGCTTGATACGGCACCGGCATGAAGCCTTCGACCGAAGCGATGTTGAGCACGCCTCCCTTGCCGCGCGCCAGCATGCCCGGGAGAAAGCGAAGCGTGAGATCGGCCACGGCGCCGACGTTGAGATCGACGATCTGCCTGATCTTCGATAAATCCTCGTCCTGGAAGAAGCCGGCGGTCATGACCGCGGCGTTGTTGACGAGGACATCGGCGTAGAAACCGGATTGGCGCAATGCCTGCTCCACGCGGTCGCATCCCTCGACCGTGCCGAGATCGCAGGCGGCAAATCTGACCTCGATATTGTGACGCTTGGCCAGGTCGCGCGCGACATCCGCAAGTCTTGCCTCGTCGCGGGCAACGAGAAGAAGCGCATGGCCATCTTGAGCGAACTCATCGGCGAGGGCGCGGCCGATGCCTTGGGTCGCGCCGGTGATAACCACGGCAGGAACCAAGGACCCAGTCTTCCGGTTGGTATCGTTCATTGCACGTGGCCGTCCCTGGAGCCAACGTCGCCTTTGGCGCATAAACTCCTAGCATACGTTCCGGGATGCCGCCTATGTCTCGTCCTTAAGACTAAGCCAGGCAAGGGGCTGTGACACCTCACCTCTCACGCGTTAGAATACGCAAAAATTGCTGCCTGCCTGCCGCCTTTAAAAGAGCGTTTCGATGGTCCTGCGTACCGGTTTTCGTCATCTCTTGATCGGGTTGCTCGGTCTTTCTCTTCTGCCAAGCCTCGCAGAAGCAAGGGAAACCCTGGCCGAAGCCGTCAGGAAGCTCGATGGCAAATATCTCGATGCGCCCGATGTAGTGGGCATCGATGACGGGCCCAAAATCGAAGCCGGCAGTGGGGAAGAGTCCGAACCCGAACCGCAGGAGATTGCCAAGGGACCGGTCAAGGCGACGCTCACTTATGTCGAATCCACCGATGACGACGGCAACGTCACCCGCGATCCCATCGTCACCGTGTTCGTCGACGAAGAAGAGGTCGCCAAGATCGAAGGTGATGGCGGCTTCACGGAGGATCCGCCGGTCGGCGTGCAGATCGCCGAACTCGATCCGAGCAATGCCCATCCGGAGGTCGTCGTGTCGTTCTATACCGGCGGCGCGCATTGTTGCTCGGACACGAGCGTGATTTCGAGCAATGAAGACGGCTCAGCCTGGACTACTATCAATGTCGGCGAATTCGACGGCGGCCCACTGCTCGCGGTCGATCTCGACGGCGACGGCCGTTATGAGTTCGAGACGCGCGACAACGCCTTCCTCTACACCTTCGCCTGCTATGCCTGCTCGGAAGCCCCGCTTGAAGTGCTCGCCATCGAGAATGGCGCCGTCAAGACTGTCAGCGCCGACCCACGCTTCCGTCCGGCGCACGCCGCTTGGCTCAAGAATATGATCGCGAACGTGCCGGAGGATGACGTGAACGGATTTCTCGCCGGCTATGTCGGTGAAAAGATTCTGCTTGGCGAGGGCAAGCCCGCCTGGGAGCTGATGCTCGCCCATTACGACAAGAAATCGGATTGGGGGCTTGAGACCTGCGACCAGGAACTCAACGAGAACGGCGAGTGCCCGGGCAAGGAGGTCAAGCTGACTTTCCCCGAAGCCCTCGAACGCATGCTTAAGGAAAGTGGTTATACTATCGAGCCATGAGGCCGGTCTCGCGGATTCCGGCCGAATCTCAAGGAATCTGGCTGTCAGTCGAGGAGTAAGAGTATGGCACCGCGCGCGTTCTGGACCGGCCATTTGCGGCTCTCTCTCGTTAATGTCCCGGTGAGGCTCTATCCGGCCACCACATCGGAGCGGCGCATCGAGATGCATCAGATCCACGAGCCTACGGGGAAGCGCATCCGCTACCAGAAGATCGTGCCCGGTGTAGGCCCGGTCGAGAACGAGGAGATCACCAAGGGCTACGAGTTCGAGAAGGGGAAATATGTCCTGCTCGATCCCAAGGAGATCGACGAGCTCAAGCTCGAGAGCAAGCAGACCATCGAGCTCGTCCGCTTTGTCGATGAGGACGCCATCGATACCCGCTATTTCGAGACGCCGTATTATCTCATGCCCGACGGCGAGATGGCCGACGAAGGCTATGTCATTTTACAGAAGGCGCTGAAGGATACCGGCAAGATCGCCATCGGCCAGCTCATCCTGCGCGGTCACGGCAATATCGTGGCGATCAAGCCCTTCGGCAAAGGCCTGCTGATGGAGATTCTGCGTCACGCCAATGAGCTCCGTTCGCCCGATGCCCTGTTCAAGGAGATCCCCGACGTCAAGGTCGACAAGGAGGCGCTCGGACTTGCCAAGGAACTCGTCAAGCGCAAATCGGGCAAGTTCGAACCTGAGCGAATGAAGGACGAGTATGCCGAAGCGGTGTGGGAGCTGATCAACGCCAAGATCGAAAAGCGTGCGCCGGACATCGTCACGGCCGAAGCGCCAAGCGCCAAGGTGATCAACATCATGGACGCGCTGAAGAAGAGCGTACAGCAGGGTAAAGGGGCTACCGCCTCCAAGTCGGCGGGTTCCAAGCCGGCGAAGCGCGGCGCCGCCAAGAAGGCGGTGAAGACACCAAAGCGCAAGTCGGCCTAGAAGCATGGCACGCGCGAAAGCCGATGACCTGCTTGCCGCCTACAAGGCGAAGCGCGATTTCGGCAAGACGCCAGAACCGGGAGCGAAGCGCGCGCGGGCCAAGGGCAACAGCTTCGTTATCCAGAAACATGCGGCGCGGCGCACGCATTTCGATTTCCGGCTCGAGCATGACGGGGTCTTGAAGAGCTGGGCCGTGACCAAGGGCCCGAGCCTCGATCCGAGCCAGAAGCGGCTTGCCGTCATGACCGAAGACCATCCGCTCGAATATGGCGGATTTGAAGGGGTTATTCCCAAAGGCCAATACGGCGCGGGGCCTGTGATGATCTGGGATAAAGGCACCTGGGAGCCGCTAAACGATCCCGATGAGGGCCTGGCCAAGGGCGACTTCAAAATCCGCCTGCACGGCCATCGGCTCAACGGGGATTTCGTCCTGGTGCGCATGAAGCCGCGTCCGCAAGACCGCGGCAAGCAGAACTGGCTGCTCATCAAAAAGCGCGACGAGTATGCCGGCGACGGCGACGAGCCCACGCAGGAGTTCGACACCAGCGTCAAGAGCGGGCGCACCATGGAAGAGATCGAGACGGGCGACGTGCCGATCTGGAATTCCGACAAGGCTCAAAAAAAAACTCAAAGCCGAAGCAAACGCGCGGTAACGGCAAAGCCCGCACGAAAACCCGCTCGAAAAAAAGCGCGGTAAAGATCGCTTTCGTCGAGCCCGAGCTTGCCATGCTCGACGATGAAGTGCCCACGGGCCGGAACTGGCTGCACGAAGTCAAATATGACGGCTACCGCATCCTCGCGCGTAAGGCCGGTGACGACATTACCCTGTTCAGCCGGAGCGGCCTTGACTGGACCGTGCGCTTTCCGGCGATCGCCGAGGTGCTCAAGACCCTCCCCTGCGATAACGCCCTGATCGATGGCGAGATGGCCTTCTTGCTGCCGGACGGTTTGACCGACTTCAAATCGTTGCAGGAGCATATCGACACGCGGCACCCAAGCATCCGCTATTTCGTCTTCGATCTCCTCTTCCTCGACGGCAAGGACTGGCGCAAGAAGCCCTTGCTGGAGCGCCGGGCTCGCCTTGCCGAATTGTTGTCGGATGAGGACATTTCCAATTGGCTGGTTTATGCCGACTACGTGCAAGGCTCGGGCCCCGAGTTCTTCGCTCAAGCCCGCGCCGCGGGATTAGAAGGCATCATGTCGAAGCGCGCCGATGCGCCCTATCGCTCGGGACGCAGCCGGGACTGGCTCAAGATCAAATGCAACCAGCGCGATGAGTTCGTGGTCGGCGGCTATAGCCGATCGGAGGTGCGGGGCAAGCCCTTCTCCTCGCTGCTGCTCGGAACGTTCGCCGATGGCAAGTTGATCTATGCGGGCAAGGTCGGCACGGGGTTCGACGGGTCCGATTTCCGAAACCTCGCCAAGACATTCAAGCCGCTCGAACGGCAGACCTCAGCCTTCGAGGAGGTGCCGCGCGAGGAACGCAAGGACGCGGTGTGGCTTGAGCCCAAGCTCGTGGCGCAAATTGCTTTCACCGAGAAGACGCGTGACGGCCGACTGCGCCATCCGAGCTTTCAGGGCTTGCGCGACGACAAGAAGGCGCGCGAGGTGCATAGCGAGCAGAGCGAAGATGAGGAGACCGGCATGGCTAAAGCGAGCGCCAAACAAGACGGACCCGTGCTCGACGGTATCAGGCTCACCAATCCCGACAAAATTTATTACCCTGATGCCGGCCTCACCAAGATCGACGTTGCGCGATATTACGAGAGCATCGCGCCCGATATCCTCGCCTATGTCGCCAAGCGCCCGATCAGCCTGGTGCGCTGTCCCGACGGGATCCAAGGGCAGCATTTCTTCCAGCGCCACGCCATGAAAGGCATGAGCGAGGCGATCAAGCAGATTCCCATCGCGGGCGGCGAGAGCAAGAAACCCTATCTCTATATCGACAACGAGAAGGGCCTGCTCGGGTTGGTGCAAATCGGCACGCTCGAGATTCACGATTGGGGCGTGTCGCTAAAGCATATCGACAAGCCGGACCGCATCGTGTTCGACCTCGACCCCGACGAGGATCTCCCCCTTCCCATGCTGAAAGCCGCGGCGATCGAAGTGCGCGATTTTCTCTCAGACCTCGGCTTGAAGAGCTTCCTGAGATCGACCGGCGGCAAGGGGCTGCATCTCGTGGCGCCGCTCACGCCCAAGGAAGGCTGGCCGGAGGTCAAAGCCTTCGCCAAGGCGGTCGCCGACGCGCTCGTCTCAGCCAGGCCCGACCGCTACACCGCCAATCCGTTGAAACGCACGCGAATCGGCAAGATTTTCGTCGATTATCTGCGCAATCAGCGCGGGGGCTCGTCCATCGTCAATTATTCGACCCGGGCAAAGCCCGGCGCGCCGGTCGCTTGCCCGCTGCGCTGGGACGAGCTGAAAGGTCTGAAATCGGCAGCGCCCTACAGTCTCAAAACCCTGCCCACCCGTCTCAGGAAGCTGAAAGGCGACCCTTGGGAGGGATTTTTCTCGACCCGTCAATCGTTTACGGCCAAGGCACGCAAGGCTCTGGGGATTGGTTAGGCCGGCCGGTCGGCCCCTAATTTTGGTCCGAGCGTGGCTTAAGTGTCACAGCATTCCGCGCAGAAATGGTTATATTCGATTCCAGAAATTACTGGGGAACGGGGGATAGCCATGCGTGTCTTTTTTGCAATCGCGATTGTTCTTTCGGCTGCGATCGGTCTTGGTGGCTGCTTTGGTCATCATGAAAAGGCCGTCGTGACAGAGCCGTTGAAGCTCGGTTAAACGACGACGAGATAGCCCTTCAAAAATATCTCTCCGGCATGTGCCAACCCCGGTCGAGCCCGCTCGGCCGGGGTTTTTCATGCCTTTTGGTCTGATTCTCCTTCTCCGTTAGCGCCCTAACGCCCGATCCTGACCGTATTGAAGGATTGTTCAGACCCTTGCTCCAATTTCGGGGCTATGGGGCTTCGTATTGCGTATCTCATGGCCGTCCTCGTCATGGCGGCAGGCCTTAACGGCTGCGGCGGGGGCGGTGCGCCTTACGAATCGCGGGCTGAATGGCGCGACCGGGTGGAAGAGTCCTGCCTGAAAAGCGGTGTGGTCAGGGCCTCGTCCTACGTTCAGGCCGGATCTCGGCTGAAAGGCCCAAGTGCCTGCGGGCTCCAGGCGCCCCTCAAAGTGTCAGGCACCGGTGGCGGCAGGGTCATGGTCACGCCCACGGCGACCATCGGCTGTCCCATGACGGCGGCGCTCGATCGCTGGGTCCAGAAGTCGGTGCAACCGGCCGCCCATCGCCAATTCGGCATGCCGGTGGTGGAGATCAAGCAGATCGCCTCATATAACTGCCGCGGGCGCAACGGCAGCCGGAGGGGACGCCTCTCGGAGCATTCCTTCGGTAACGCGCTCGACATTGCCGGCTTCCGCCTCGCCAACGGCCAGGTCATCACCGTGGTCAAGGGTTGGTGGCGCGGCACCCCCCGTGAGCGCGCCTTCTTGCAGGAGGCGTTCGCCGGCGCCTGTGCCGAATTCTTCACCGTGCTCGGGCCAGGCAGTGACCGCTACCATTACAACCACATCCATGTGGACCTCCTGGTCAACAACGCCTCGCGCGGCCGCCATTATTGCCGGCCCCAGCCAAGCCGGGGCGGCATCCCGGTGGCCGAAGCCCCAGGCGATCTCACCACCACCGCCTCGATCAAGCCGATACCCTTCGTCGGTCCCGGCGAGGACTAGCGAAAAGTCTCGCCACTGTTGCTGACCGGCAACGTTCCGCGCCGCGAAAGCGAGTATGATCTTGAGTCGGGGAAGCACCAAGAAGGCGTGACCGAAGCAAGAGCCTGATGGGCTCGGCCGATGGGGGACGCAATGGCAGGCGAATCGCTGGTGCAGATGCTTGAAGAGATCGCCGTCGGTCTCAAGTCCGGCGACGAGGAGATTTACGGCTGGCTGCGCGAACAGTTGAAAGAGTGCGGCGCTAGCGACATCTCCGTCGAGCTCGCCATGGGGGTCATCGCCAGACTCCTACCGGAAGACGTGCAGGGCGAGATCGAAGCGACCCAGCAGCATACGAGGCGCTGGGCGCATTAGCCGCTAATCACGATCGCTCCGCAAAGGAGGCGAGCGCGGCGCCGAAACGCTCCCATTCTGTCTCGCTACCGGGAAGTCCGAAGCGGAGCCATGACTTCTGTTCGGCGAAGCGGCGGGTAAGGATGCCGGCACGACCGAGATGCTGAAATACTTCCGAAGCCTGTGACGATCGCGCGAGGCGGAACAGCGTCGTGCCGCCCACGATCTCGAACTTCGCCTTGGTGAGCATCGCATCGAGCCGTCCTGCCGACTGAGCCAGGGATCTGCGCGTTGCTTCCCGCCATGTCTTGTCGGCCAAGGCCGCCATGCCGATGTCAAGCGCCGCGCCGGAAACCGGCCATGGCCCGAGCGAAGCCGCGAGACGCGCGGCAATCACTTCGCTCGTCAGGGCAAAGCTCAGTCTCAAACCGGGCAGGCCGTAGAACTTGCCGAAAGAGCGCAGCACGATGATGCCGCCGGCCTCGATCGCATCACCAAGGCTTGCCGCGTTCGGACCGGCATCCATAAACGCTTCATCGACGATGAGCAGACCGCCGCGTTGACGGAGTTGATCGGCAATCGCCAGCAGCATCTCTTTGGCGACGACACGCCCGTCAGGATTGTTCGGATTGACCACGATGGCGAGATCGGCCGATCCGAGGTCTTCGACAGTGGCGGTTTCGGTAACCTGATGCCCTGCAATCCGCGCCACGCGCGCATGCTCGGCATAAGTCGGCCCGAGAATTGCGGCCCGGCCCGGCGGCACCAAACATACGGCAAGCGCCATCAAAATCTGCGTGCCTGGAGATACCACCGCATGTGCGGCCGATGGCGCGCCATAAGCTTTCGCCGCGATCATCGCGAGACGTGATACGTCCTGCGGCTCCGGCAGTTTGGTCCACAAATCTGCGTCGAGCGGAGGAACCAGATAGGGATTTGGATTGATCCCGGTTGAAAGATCGAGGAAAGGTTCAGGCGCGCCGGGAAACAGCTTCCGTGCGGCGGTGAGATCGCCGCCATGGTAAAGAGGCGCGAGTGAGGGGGATATTTCCATGGGGGCGCCGCTTACCTTCATCGCTTTGCTGATCGAGCTCATGATCGGCTATCCCGACCGGCTCGCAAAGGCGATCGGCCATCCCGTCACATGGATGGGCAGACTGATCGACTGGCTGGACACCAAGCTCAATCGCGAGAATGCCGGCGCCGAAGCACGTCGCAGGGCAGGGTCGATCGCCTTGCTGATCTTGCTCGTGGTGGTCGGTCTCATCTCGTTTATGGTGGAGCGAACGCTTCTGCTGCTTCCGCTTGGCTTCTTCGCCCTCGCGCTGGTTGCCAGCACCTTGATCGCCCAGCGGAGCCTGTTCAGCCATGTCGCAAGTGTCGCCGATGCGCTCGAGGAAGGTGGTGTCGAGGCCGGACGCATGGCGGTCGCGAAAATCGTCGGACGCGATACCGCGAGCCTCGACCAAGCGGGAATTGCCCGCGCCGCGATCGAGAGCCTGGCCGAAAATTTCTCCGATGCGGTGGTGGCGCCGTCTTTCTTCATGGTGCTCGCAAGCCTCCCGGGAGCCGCACTTTATAAGGCGATCAATACCGCCGACAGCATGATCGGCCATCGCACCGAGCGCCACCGTGACTTCGGGCGCACGGCGGCGAAACTCGACGATATCGCCAATTTCCCGGCATCGCGTCTCTCGGCAATGCTCTTCGCCGCGGGCGCCGCCATCACCAAAGGGGCTTCGGGAAGCGCCGCGTGGCGTTCGGCGTGGCGTGACGGCCCTAAGCATGTTTCGTCCAATGCCGGCTACCCCGAGGCGGCTATGGCCGGCGCGCTCGGGATTTCGCTCGGTGGTCCCCGCTCCTATCACGGCACGGAAACCGACGGCGCATGGCTTGGCGACGGCCGGCGCGAGCTCACCATCGCCGACATCCGCGCGGCGCTCAATCTCTACGCCCGTACCAACGGTCTCCTCATCTCTCTCGTTCTGCTGGTCGCGCTGATCACCTCGGCATTGTAAACAGACGGTCGATGTCGACATGGGTCTCAAGATGGGCGGCGAGCCTGTCGAGCGTCTCTTCGATCGCCGCGTCATAGGCAATCTCCGTCTTGCCGCCGAAACGCTTGAGCCACGCCGCACGCTGAGCGTCGTCGACAAACAGGCCGTGCAGGTAAGTGCCGATCACGCGCCCATCTGCCGATTGCGCGCCTTCCAGGGTGCCGTCGGCGAGATGCCCGAAAGGCCGTGCGCGGTCAGGCCCGTCGGTTACACCTTTGTGGATCTCGAAGCCGGTATAGCTTGCGCCGTCGACACTCCTTCCCGCGACATTCGCCAGCCGCTTCTCCGGCAAGAAGCTGGTTTCGACATCGAGCAAGCCAAGCCCTTGCGTGGTGCCAGGCGGGCCCTCGACGCCATGCGGGTCGTGCAGCACTTTCCCAAGCATCTGGTAGCCGCCGCACATGCCAAGCACCATGCCGCCGCGGCGGAGATGCGCGGCGATGTCGGTGTCGAAGCCAGCCTCGCGCAAAGCCTCGAGATCGCCGACCGTCGATTTGGAACCGGGCAGCACGATGAGATCAATATCGCCCGGTATGGGCATGCCGGGTCGCACACGCACCACGTCAACCGAGGGCTCGGCATCGAGCGGATCGAGGTCGTCGAAATTGGCGATATGCGGCAGGATCGGCACCGCGATCCTGATGCTTGCGTTCGGCTTGGCGATATCGGCTTCATTCAAGGCGAGCCCATCCTCCGCAGGCAGGTTTCGCGCCTCGGCGAAGAAGGGGATGAGCCCGAGCGGCTCCCAGCCCGTTGCCTCCGCGACCCGCGCCATGCCGTCAGCGAATAGCGCAGGGTCGCCGCGAAACTTGTTGACCAGAAAGCCGCGGATCAGCGCCGCATCTTCAGCATCGATCACCGCCTTGGTGCCGATCAGGCTCGCGATCACCCCGCCCCGTTCGATGTCGCCGATCAGCACCACGGGAACGCCGGCGGCGCGGGCGAAGCCCATATTGGCGATGTCGTTGGCGCGGAGATTGATCTCAGAGGCGCTGCCGGCGCCTTCCACCAGAACGATGTCCGCATCTCCCCTGAGTTTGGCGAAACTTTCCAGCACGAACGGCATAAGCTCGGGCTTGAGGCGCTGGAAGTCAGCGGCGTTGGCGCGGCCATAGACGCGGCCTTGCACCACGATTTGCGCACCGACATCGCTTTGCGGCTTGAGCAGCACCGGGTTCATATGCACGCTCGCGGCAATACGCGCCGCCCGCGCCTGTAGCGCCTGCGCCCGGCCGATCTCCCCAATGTCCGCCGTGACGGCAGCATTGTTGGACATGTTCTGCGGTTTGAACGGCGCGACTTTAAGCCCGCGCGCGACAAGCGCCCGCGCCAGGCCTGCGACGATCAGCGACTTGCCGACGTCGGAGCCCGTGCCCTGGAACATGAGCGCGCGGGCCGGCACGATCAGAACTCGATGCCGGCTTGCGCTTTGACGCCCGCGGCGAAGTGGTGTTTGACCAGGTTCATTTCCGTGACGAGGTCGGCGGTGTCGATCAACTTCTGCTTCGCGTTCCGACCGGTGACCACGACATGCAGATCGGGACGGCGCTCGCCAAGCGTAGCGATCACCTTGTCGAGATCGAGATAATCGTAGCGTAGCGCAATATTGAGCTCATCGAGAATGACGAGCGCGAAGCTTTGATCGGCCATGAGCTCTTGCGCCTTTTCCCAGGCACGCTCGGCGGCAGCAATGTCGCGCGCGAGATCCTGCGTTTCCCAGGTAAAGCCTTCACCCATCGAGTACCACGCGACCTGATCGCCGAAATTGGCGAGCGCGTCGCGTTCCGAACTATGCCAGGCGCCTTTGATGAACTGCACCACGCCGACGCGTTTCCCCCGTCCGAGCATGCGGAGCGCAAGCCCAAACGCCGCGGTCGATTTACCCTTGCCGGTGCCGGTATGGACGATCAGCAGGCCCTTCTCCTTGGTCTTGCCGGCAAGCTCCTCGTCCTGGCGCACCTTGCGATTGGCCATCTTGGCGCGATGGCGTTGCGCCTCTTTATCGTCGACGATCTTGGTCATGGGGAATCCTTCACGATAAGCGGCAGCCCGGCGACCATGAGGATGACCCGGTTCGCCTTGGCCGCGATGCGTTGATTGAGCAAACCTTGCAAGTCGCGGAAATTTCGTCCGAGCGCAGTGTCGGGCACGAGGCTTAAGCCGACTTCGTTGGCGACCAGCACGAGGGCGCCGTCATGGGCAGTCACGGCCTCCGTCAATGCACTCACCTCCGCATCCAGATCGGCGCCGGCCAGCAGGCGGTTCGAGAGCCAAAGCGTCAGGCAATCGATAAGAACCGCGGCGCCAGCCGGCAGTTTGCCGAGAGCGGCAGCCAGATCGTGCGGAACTTCGACGGTCCGCCAGTCCGTGCCGCGTCTCGCTTTATGCGTGGCGATGCGCGCCGCCATCTCCTCATCCCCGGCCTCCGCCGTCGCCAGGTAAATCCACGGCTTGGGCAGAGCCTCGATCAGGCTTTCGGCGTAGCGGCTCTTACCGGAGCGGGCGCCGCCAAGCACGAGCGTCAAACGCCCGTGCGAGGCTTCGGCCTTGGTCATCAAGACATCATGCGCCAGGTAAGAGTTGACCTATGAGCGCGGTCAGGCCCACGCCGACAACCACGGCGCCGGCCAGGCGCGGGGCGATCGCTGCGACACCTTCGCCGCTGCGGCGTGTGATCATGGCGATGCCGACCGACAAGGCGCTCTGGATGATGACGAGACCAATCAGATAGGCAAAGAGCGGCGCAGGCTCGGCGCCGACAATCGACTCGCCATAGGCATAGCCGTGCGCGATGCCGGCAAGGCCGAACAGAGCGGCCCAGGCTACTAGCGGCAGGGCGCGCCCCGAAGCCACCAGTGCCCCGATCAGCACGACGGAGGCCGCGACGATCAGCTCGACGCCCGGCAAGTTAAACTCGAGAACATGAAGCCAGACGCCAAGCGCCGAGGCCGCGACGAAAAGGATGGGAAGCGCAAGGCTCAGCCCGCCAACGCCGACGGCCACGCCGACGGCGATGAGGAAGGCGAGATGGTCCAGCCCGATCACGGGATGCCCAAGTCCAGACAGCAGGCCCTGGGTGAAGCTCGAAGGCAATTCGCCGTCCATCATGTGATGCGCCGAAGCCGGTGAGACCGCGACGAGGCAAGCGGCGAGCGCAAGGAAGGCAGCGAACGATAACGGATTGGTCTTCATATGATCCCCCTTTCGCCCTCCACCCGAGGGCGCGGTTTGAGTTGAGCCGCCGGCAGGTCTCCTGGCTTGCGGGTCGACGCCTTCCCTCGGCCTTCCCGGCGCGATTATGCACCAGTGGCAGGTGGAGGGGTGCTCGCCGCTTACAGTTGCGGGGGCAGCCGCGGTCTTGGTTTCCCTCACCGCGTTCCCTTTTACGTCCCGCACATCGCGGGAACCAACGACGCAGGGACTATAGCCGTCGCATTGTCGGGCGCAAGCCGAGCCGGTAGGCCCTGCATTGACAAGGGACCGGGAGGCCCCTTTAGTGGCCTGATCGACGGTCTCTCACGAAGAGAGCGAACAGGGAACGCGGTACGGCTATCAGCCCAATCCGCGGCTGCCCCCGCAACTGTAAGCGGCGAGCCCAAGCCTTGAGGACCACTGGGAATTCCCCGGGAAGGCGGTGAGGGCAAAGACCCGCAAGCCAGGAGACCTACCGTCGGTCTGATCGCGTGCCGGGCGGGGTGCCTCGGCGACGGTTGGTAAGCGGCGGCCCATAGGCCGCTTCGGCACCCTGGTCGCAACGAGCCAAAGGCTGGCCTTAGGGAGCGGCTTCGGGTGGCCATCACCGACATTTCGCGCAGGTCCGATGACGAGATCGAGACGCTGGTCTCGGCTACCGTCTATGTGTGCATTACCTGCCGCAGAGCGGGTTTGCCCGAGGGCGCGCCGCGCGAAGGACCGGAGCTGGCCCAAGCCACCGCTGCTGCCGCGAAAGGAACCGGCGTCATCGTTCGCCGCATCCGTTGCCTTGCCAATTGCAACCAGGGCCTGAGCGCGGCGCTCCGCCGTGACGGCGCCTGGACCTATATATTCGGCCGGCTCGACCCTGACAAAGACGCTGACGCTTTGATCGAAGGCGCGCGGATGCTGGCGCGTTCAGCCGACGGTTTGCTGCCGTGGATTGGCCGACCCGAAATCCTGAAACGCGGGCTGATCGCCCGCGTGCCCCCTATCGATTATCCGGAGGAAGAGTGAATGACCTCGCTTGCCCGCGTGCCTTGCACCATCGTCACCGGCTTTCTTGGTTCGGGCAAGACGACACTCATCCGCCATGTGCTTGCCAATGCCAATGGGCGCCGGCTCGCGGTGATCGTGAATGAATTCGGCGATGTCGGCATCGATGGCGAGATCCTCAAAGGTTGCGGTGATGCCGCCTGCCCCGACGAGAATATCGTCGAGCTGGCCAATGGATGTTTGTGCTGCACCGTCGCCGATGAGTTCGTGCCGGCACTCGACGCGATCCTTGCCCGCGAGCCGGCCGTCGAGCATATCGTCATAGAAACGTCGGGCCTCGCCTTGCCGAAACCGCTGGTGCAGGCGTTTCATTGGCCAGCGATCAAAAGCCGGGTCACGGTCGACGGCGTGGTCGCGGTGGTCGATGGCGCAGCACTTGCCGACGGGCAGGTGACCGGCGATCTCGATGCGCTGGCGCGCCAGCGCGCAGCCGACAGCGCGCTCGATCATGACGATCCGATCGAAGAGGTGTTCGAGGATCAGATTGCCTGCGCCGATCTCGTGGTGCTCAACAAGCGTGACCTGCTTGATGAAGCAGGTCTTGATCGGGCCCGCGCCACGGTGTCCTCCGCGTTACCGCGCGCGGTAAGCGTCGTCACCGTAGCCGACGGCAAAGTCGATCCGGCAGCGCTGCTCGGCCTCGGCATCGGCACCGAGAATGATATCGACAATCGCGCGACACATCACGATCTCGAGCTTGAGCATGACCACGACGATTTCGATAGCTTCGTCGTGACGCTCCCCGAAATCGCCGATCCGGACAGCCTCACCGCGCGTATCGCCGCCCTCGCCGAGGACAAAAACATATTGCGAGTCAAAGGCTTCGTGGCTGTGGCCGGCAAACCTATGCGGCTGCTCGTCCAGGCGGTGGGCGCGCGTGTCAGCCATTACTATGACCGGCCATGGGGCGCATCCGAAGCGCGTGCCGGTAACCTCGTGGTCATCGGCCTGAAGGGGCTCGATCGTGACGGGGTGACAAAGACCTTGCTTGGGTGAGCGATGCATCTCTTGCAAACCAGTTCCGCCGGGCTTGACGATCTTATCGAACCGGTCGACATCGCCCAGCCTCCCGGCGACATCGTCGTGCTGTCCTTCGCCGACAGCGACCTTGCGGCACTCGCCGCAGCCTATGCAGCGGAGAAGGAGAGACTGCCGAGCGTGCGGCTCGTGCATCTGCGCGATCTGCGCCACCCAATGTCCATCGATTTGTGGATCGACAAGGTGGCAGTCCATGCCAAAGTGATCTTGGTCAGGCTGCTCGGCGGCCTTGACTGGTGGCGCTACGGTGTTGAAGCGCTGTCCTCGATTGCGCACGAGCGTGGCATTGCGCTCGCCGTGCTGCCCGGCGACGACCGCGACGACCAGCGTCTCGACCGGGTCTCGACGCTTGCTCCTGATGAACTGCAAAGGCTGTTGCGATTTTTCCGGGAAGGCGGCGACAACAATATGCGCGCATCGCTGCGCCACCTTGCTTGTTACGCGGGGATGAAGCTCGATGTCCCCGCACCGCAATCCGTCCCGAGGACAGCCGGCTATCTGCCCGGCAAAGGTGCGATCGCGTTCGGTGAGCTGCAAGCCGCATTACCTCCAGGCAAGCCTGTGGTGCCGATCTTATTCTATCGCGCGGCCATGCTTGCCGCCGACACCGCACCCATCGATGCGCTTTGCGAACAACTTGCCGCGCGCGGTCTTGCGGCAGCGCCGCTTTATGTTCCAAGCCTCAAGGATTCGGAAGCGAGCGTTTTCATTGGCGACGCGCTGAAGCGTATTGCGCCATCGGTGATCATCACCACCACGGCATTTGCCGCGCGCAGCGATGCCGACACATCCGTATTCGATACGGTGGATGCGCCGGTGCTGCAGGCGGTGATCGCCACCACGCGGCGCGAGGCATGGCGTGAGAACGCACGCGGGCTCGGTCCCGCCGATCTCGCCATGCATGTGGTGCTGCCTGAACTCGACGGACGCGTGCTGTCCGGCATGGTGGCATTCAAGGACACATTGCCTTGCGACGATGCGCTCGCCTTCACGGCCTATGGCAGCCGTCCCGAATTAGACCGCGTGGCCATGGTGGCAGACCGGGTCAAGGCGCTGGTCCAGCTGCAAGAAACACCGAAAGATCAAAGAGTTATATCCGTGGTGCTGCCCGATTATCCCGCCGCTGGAGGCCGGGCCGGCTATGCCGTGGGGCTCGACGTGCCGGCCAGTGTGCTCGCCCTGCTCGGCGATCTCGCTCAGGCCGGCTATGACGTGCGGCAAGCCCCTGCGAATACCCATGCCCTGTTGGCGCAATTGGTGAGAGGGACCGCTCAGCCGGCCCACCCGCTTGCGGACTATACAAGACTGCTGGCCGATCTCCCCGACGGCATCGCCACGCACATGACGACGGCATGGGGCGATCCGGCCGAGGATCCCGATTGCCGCGACGGCGCTTTTCATTTCCGTGCGGCGCGCTTCGGCAATTTGCTGGTGGTGCTGCCACCCGACCGTGGCAGCGCGCCTGACCGCCGCGCCGACTATCACGATCCTGTGCTGCCGCCACGGCATGCATTGCTCGCTTTCGGACTTTGGCTGCGTCACCAGATAAAAACCCACGCGATCGTGCATATGGGCGCGCATGGCACACTCGAATGGCTGCCGGGCAAGGCCGTGGCGCTTACGGCGTCCTGCTTCCCCGAAGCCGTAATCGGGCCATTGCCGGTGTTCTATCCCTTCATCGTCAGCAATCCCGGCGAGGCGGCGCAGGCCAAGCGTCGCATCGCCGCCACGACCATCGGTCATTTACCACCGCCGCTCGTCAACGGCACGCTGTCGGGCGCTGCGCAGGAGCTCGAGCGTCTGGTCGACGAATATGCCATCGCCGACGGGCTCGACCGCCGGCGGCGCGAGCGTTTGGCGCAACTCATCGTCGACAAGGCGCGAGCCGCGAATCTTGCCGGTGAGGCCGGAATCGATGCCGGAGACGACGCCGATGGCGCGCTTCGCAAGATCGATGCCTGGCTTTGTGACCTCAAGGATTTTACCGTCAAGGATGGGCTGCACGTCTATGGACGGCCACCGCAAACTTCCGATCCATCATGGCAGGCGAGCAGCATCGCAGAACGCACCGCCCTTCTCGCTGCGCTCGACGGCAAGCGCGTTGCCGCGGGTCCTGCCGGTGCGCCTGCGCGCGGACGCCGCGATGTGCTGCCGACAGGCCGCAATCTGTTCACCGCCGATCCGCGCATGTTACCGACGCCGACCGCCATGGAGCTCGGCAAGCTCGCCGCCGAGGAAGTGATCCGCCTCTATCTGCAGACCAACGGCGACATGCCGCGCGCGCTGGTCATTGATCTTTGGGGAAGCGCCACCTTACGCACCGGCGGCGAGGAAATCGCGCAAGGTCTCGCGCTCATGGGCTGCCGTCCCGTTTGGGATACCGCCACTGGCCGTGTGACCGGCATCGAGGCTCTGCCTCCTGCCAGCATGGGCAGGCCGCGCGTCGACGTGACCTGGCGCATCTCGGGACTGTTCCGCGATCTCTTTCCGGCGCAGATCGCTCTGCTCGATACGGCGACCCGTCTCGTTGCCGCGCGCGGCGAGGAGGGGTCGGACAATCCGCTTGGCGCCGCCGCCCGCACGGGCATGCCGGCTCGCATTTTCGGCAATGCCCCCGGCACCTACGGCGCAGGCATCGAGGATCTGCTCGGACGCAATCCCGATCGTGATGCGCTTGGCGCCGCCTATCTCGCCGCCACTTCTCACGCCTATGGCGGGGCAGAGGGCGAGGGAAGGCCCCTGCCTGGCGCCTTCGCCGCAGAGATCGCCAGAGCCGATCTCCTGCTGCATGGCAGCGACGATCCGACCCGCGATCTGCTCGAAGGCGCCGAAGATGTGGCCCATATCGGCGGCTTCGCCGCGGCCGCCGCTGCGCTCGGACGCGAGGCCGATCTCATCATGCTCGATACGACCGACCCTATACGTCCACGCGCGCGGCCGCTCGACAAGGCGCTTGCGCGCATCGTGCGCGGCCGCGCCGTCAATCCGCGTTTCACTGCCGGCATGATGCGGCACGGGGCGCGCGGTGCGGCTGAGCTGGCCGAGACCGTCGATCGCCTGGTCGATTTCGCCGAAACGACCGGACAGGTTGAGAGTGCGCTATTCGACCTCGTGCATGAGGCCTATCTCGCCGATCCGAAAGTGCGTAATTTTCTTCTCCGCGAAAATCCTGAAGCGGCACAAGCCATCGCCGAACGGCTCGAAGCCGCACGGCGCAAGGGGCTGTGGCATCCACGGCGTAACGATCTCGATCTTGCGGTGGCGATGGAGACGGCTTTATGAGCTCATCATCCGTCCGGGGAGCGTGTCCGAGTATGCGTGCACCGATGCAGACTGGCGACGGTCTGCTCGTGCGCCTCCTGCCGGCCGGTCCTACCAAGCTCAAGGCATTCGCCGGTCTCTGCACCGCTGCCCTGACGCATGGCAACGGCGCGATCGAGATCTCTGCCCGAGGCAGTGTGCAGGTTCGCGGTCTCACGCCCGTCTCCGCACCGTTGTTTGCGGCCGCGGTCTCTGCGCTCAGGATCGATCTCAACGACGGTGTGCCGATCATTTCCGATCCCCTGCCGGAAGAACCCACTTCCCTTTTCGACTCGAGCGCGCTTGCAACGGAGCTGCGCCGCGCCATCGCCACCGCCGCGCTGCGTCTCGCGCCGAAAGTATCGGTGATCGCTGATGGCGGCGGCAGGCTTCACCTCGATGCCCTCAACGCGGATATCAGGGTCCGCGCCGTGGCCGCAGCGAACGGGCCGCTGCTGCGTATGGCGATCGCGGGCGACGACGCGACCGCTTCGCCGCTCGGCACGGTGGCCCCGGAGGAGGCGTGCGCTACCGTGCTGCGTCTGCTTGCAGCGATTGCCGCGCACGGCCCGGAAGCCCGCGCCATGGATGTGCTGCGAGGCCACGGCATCGAAGCGTTCCAGGACGCCATCAGCACCCCTCACGCGTTCGAGCCATCCTTGCCGCGCCGGCTTCCCGCCGAGATGATCGGTACGCACAGTCTCGACGATGATCTCTATGCGCTCGGCGTGGGGCTGACCTTCGGCCACGCCGAGGCCGGCACGCTCCGCGCACTGACCGATATCGCCCGTGCCCATGGGGGTCTATGGGCCCGGCCTGCGCCGGATCGCGCGCTCCTGCTTGGGCCTTTCCAGAGACCAACGGTGAAGACGGTAAGAGACGAGGCGCAACGGCTAGGTTTCGCGGTGGATCCCTCGGATGCGCGCCGCCGTATCGTAGCTTGTCCCGGCGCGCCATCATGCGCTTCGGGCCTGATCGCCGCCCGGACCATGGCGGCTGACATCGCGAAATCCGTCGAGCTTCCCGGTCAGGGCATTGCCGTCCATGTCTCCGGCTGCGCCAAGGGCTGTGCCCATCCCGCACCGGCGCTCCTGACCATTGTCGGCACGGCGCAGGGTTGCGGGATTGTGCATGAGGGAACGGCACGCGGCACACCCTTAGCCTACGCCGCACCCGCGAGCCTCGTCGAAGAGATCGACCGCATCATCGAAATGCAGGAGACCGTCGATGCTTAAGCAGGATTATCTGCGCGACGGCACCGCCATCTATGAGCGCTCCTTCGCCATCATCCGCGCCGAGGCCGATCTGTCCCGCTTCACGGAGGACGAGGCCGACATCGTCGTGCGCATGATCCATGCCTGCGGTCAGGTCGAGGCCGCTAAGTCGATAGACTTTGCCCCAGATCTCGTGACCGCCGCGCGCGAAGCCCTTATGCGTGGCGCGCCGATCCTGTGCGACGCCGAGATGGTGGCGCATGGTGTCACCCGGGCACGGCTACCGGCCGGCAACGATGTCATCTGCACCTTGCGCGATGCCCGCGTTCCGGATTTGGCGGAGAACCTCGGCACCACCCGCTCGGCCGCCGCGCTGGAACTTTGGCGCGACCGTCTCGCAGGGAGCATCGTGGCCATCGGTAACGCGCCAACCGCCCTGTTCCGCCTGCTGGAAATGCTCGAGGCGGGAGCAGCCAGGCCTGCGGCGATCCTCGGCATGCCTGTCGGCTTCGTCGGCGCCGCCGAGTCCAAGGAGGCGCTGGCCGCGAACCCGCATGACGTGCCTTACCTCATCGTGCGCGGGCGTATGGGCGGCAGCGCCATGACCGCGGCGGCGATCAACGCACTCGCGAGGCCCGGACTATGAGCGGCCGTCTCATCGGCGTCGGTGTCGGCCCCGGCGATCCCGGGCTCCTCACCTTGAAGGCAATCGAGGCGCTTGGGAGAGCGGATGTCGTGGCGCATTTCGCCAAGATGGGCAACGCCAGCAACGCGCGCGCCCTTGCCGCCATGCACTTCAGGGACGGCATCGAGGAATTGCCGCTGCTCTATCCGGTGACGACCGAGATTCCCAAAGAGGACGAGGCCTATCGCGAGGCACTGCGGGCCTTTTATGACGATGCTGCCGCGAAAATCTCGGCGCATCTCGATGCCGGACGCATCGTGGCGGTGATCGCCGAAGGCGATCCGCTGTTCTACGGCTCGTATATGCATCTGCATGTGCGGCTAAGCCCCCACTACCCGACGGAGGTCATCGCCGGCGTCACCGGCATGTCCGGCTGTTGGTCGGCCATCGGCACGCCGATCGCGCAGGGTGACGACGTGTTCACCGTACTGCCCGGCACGCTCCCTGAATATGAGCTCGAGCGCCGTCTTGCCGACGCCGATGCCGCAGTGGTGATGAAGATCGGCCGTCATCTCGCCAAGGTGCGCCGCGCGCTCGATCGCGCCGGCCGGCTCGACCGCGCCATCTATGTCGAGCGGGGCACCATGGCTAATGCCGCGGTGATGCCCCTGGTCGACAAGCTCGATACATTCGCGCCTTATTTCGCCATCGTGCTGGTGCCTGGCTGGGAGGTTCGATCATGAGCGGACGTCTTTCCGTCATTGGCCTTGGCCCCGGCGACCAGCGTTATCTCACCCAGGAAGCGGTCAATGCTCTGCATATCGCCGACGTGCTTTATGGCTACGGCCCTTACCTCGATCGCGTACCGGCGCGAGACGGCCAGTCACGACACCCGTCAGACAACCGCGAGGAAGGCGAGCGGGCCCGGTCTGCGCTGCGTCATGCCATGGAAGGCGCGCATGTCGCCATGGTCTCGGGCGGCGATCCCGGCGTGTTCGCCATGGCCGCCTCGGTGTGTGAGGAGATCGAGGCGGGACCTCCTGCCTGGCGCAACCTCGATGTGAGCATCGTGCCGGGCATCACCGCCATGCTCGCCGCTGCCGCGCGTGCCGGTGCGCCACTCGGGCACGATTTCTGCGCGCTGTCGCTCTCAGACAATCTGAAACCTTGGGAGACGATCGAGCGGCGTCTCGATGCCGCCGCCGATGCGGGATTCGTGATTGCCCTCTACAATCCCGTTTCCAAAGCGCGGCCGTGGCAGCTTTCCCACGCCTTCGCGCTGTTCAGCCGGCATCTGCCCGGCACCGTCCCCGTGATCTTCAGTCGTGCCGTAGGCAGGCCTGACGAGAGCCTGACGGTGACGACGCTCGCGACTGCGGGTGAAGTTGCCGCCGACATGGCGACCTTGATCATCGTCGGCTCGCGCGAGACGCGCGTGATCGCGCGCCAAGGGAAATCCCCTCTCGTCTATACGCCCCGCGCCATGTCGAAGGTGCCGGCATGATCGAGCCACGCCAAGACCTCGTCGACGGTCTCTACCGCTGGCACGTCAGGCAGTGCCGGACGCTTAAGCATGATCACCGGGATCTTGAGGGCGCGGGCCGCGTCGATCTTGCCGCGCGCCGCGGCGCCGCCGCTGTTCTTGGCCACCACCACGTCGATGCGATGGTCAGTGAGCAGCGCGCGGTCGTGCGTCTCGCTGAATGGGCCGCGCGCGGTGATGTAAGTTGCCTGGGGCACGGCAAGCGGCGGATCGACGGGATCGACGCTGCGCACCAGATAAGAATGTTGTGGCGCGGCGGCAAAGGGCGCCAGGTTATTGCGGCCGATGGCGAGAAAGACGCGCTTCGGATCCCGCCCAAGCGCCTCGACAGCCTCTTCCATGCTCTCGACATCGATCCATTTGTCGCCGGACATTTTGCTCCAGGGCTCGCGCCGCAAAGAAAGCAGCTTCACGCCTGCCGCTTGCACCGCTGCCGCTGCATTCGCCGAAATCGCAGCGGCATAAGGATGCGTGGTATCGATCAGAATATCGATACGCTCCTTGCGAAGATAATCGGCAAGCCCTTCCGCTCCACCGAATCCGCCGATCCTGACCGGGACCGGCAAAGGCGGTACGGACTCCGTGCGTCCGGCAAGCGAGACCGTAACGGCGATATCGTCACGGAAGCTGAGCGCTTCAGCGAGCCGCCGCGCTTCGCTCGTGCCGCCGAGAATGAGGATGCGCCTGATGCGCGCTGAACCAGCCATGCCGGACACTGACTCACCGAGGCGCTGGCTGTCCATCGTCGGTATCGGCGAGGACGGCGTGAAGGGCATGAGCCCGATGGCGCGCGGCCTCGTTTCCCGCGCCGAAATCGTCTTCGGCGGAGAACGTCATCTCGGGCTTGCGGCGTCCCTGATCCGGGGCGAGAGCAAGCCCTGGCCAAGCCCATTCTCCGGCGCCGTTGCCGAGGTTCTGGCGGAACGCGGACGGCAGGTCTGCGTGCTCGCCTCCGGCGATCCGTTTTTCTATGGCGTCGGCTCGGTACTGGCGAACCATGTGACGCCGGAAGAGACCCTGGTCGTGCCGGCACCATCGGCTTTCAGCCTGGCCGCGGCCCGGCTCGGCTGGTCGCTGCCGGAGACCGTGCTCATATCGCTGCATGGCCGTGCGCTCGACCGCATCCGGCCGCATCTCCATCCCGGCGCGCGCATCCTGGCACTGACCTCCGATAGCGACGAGCCGGCCGGCCTTGCTCGTCTGTTGGCTGAGACAGGATTTGGCGAATCGCGCCTGACCGTGCTCGAAGCGCTCGGCGGCGAGCATGAGCGCGTGCGCACGACCAAAGCCGCAAGCTTCAATCTCACGGAGATAGCGCCGCTCAACACCTTTGCCATCCAAGTCCGTGCCGCTTCGGGCGCGCGGGTGATCGCCAATACGCCAGGGCTTGCCGATGAATTATTCGAGCATGACGGCCAGATCACCAAGCGCGAGATACGCGCCGTCACGCTGTCGGCGCTGGCGCCGCTGCGTGGCGAGCTTCTGTGGGACATCGGCGCCGGCTCAGGCTCGGTGGCGATCGAATGGATGCTGACCGATCCGTCCATGCGCGCCATCGCCTTCGAGAATAATGCCGACCGTGCCGCGCGTGCCGCCCGTAACGCCGCGGCCTTCGGGGTGCCGGACCTCCAACTGATCGAGGGCTCGGCGCCCTTGGCGCTGGTGGGACTGCCGCAACCCGACGCGATCTTCATCGGCGGCGGCGCGAGCGAGGAAGGCGTGATCGATGCAGCGATAGATGCGCTGCGACCCGGCGGCGGCCGTCTCGTGGTCAATGCCGTGACGCTTGAGTCCGAAGCCCTCCTGATCGCGCGGCACGCGGCACACGGCGGAGAGCTCACGCGGATCGCCATCGCGCGCGCCGAAGCGGTCGGCAGCAAGACCGGCTGGCGTCCGGCATTGCCCGTCACGCAATGGGTATGGGTGAAGCCGTGACCGTGCATTTCATCGGTGCCGGCCCGGGAGCGCCCGACCTCATCACCGTGCGGGGACGCGACCTCATCGCGCGCTGCCCCGTCTGCCTCTATGCCGGGTCTATCGTGCCGAAGGAACTTCTCACGCATTGCCCCAAGGGGGCTCGCATCGTCGATACCGCGCCGCTCTCGCTCGATGAGATCGAAGCCGAGTTCGTGGCAGCGCATGAGGCTGATCTCGACGTGGCACGGCTACAATCGGGCGATCTCTCGATATTCAGCGCCGTCGCGGAACAGCTTCGCCGGCTCGAAAGACGGGGTATTCCCTACACGCTAACGCCAGGCGTCCCGGCCTTTGCCGCTGCCGCGGCCGCCATGGGACGAGAATTGACCGTGCCGGAAGTGGCGCAGAGCGTGGTGCTGACCCGGGTTTCAGGCCGCGCCTCACGCATGCCCGAAGGCGAGCGTCTCGCCGCTTTCGCAGCGACCGGGGCAACTCTCGCCATCCATCTCGCCATCCACGCCATCGACCGTATCGTCGAGGAGCTCACGCCGTTCTACGGCGCGGATTGTCCAGTGGCAGTGGTGACGCAAGTGAGTCAGCCGGGCGAACGGATCGTGCGCGGCACGCTCGCCGACATTTCGGCCAAGCTCGCCGCGGAACCCATCGAACGCACGGCGCTGATCCTGGTCGGCCGCGCGCTCGCGGCGGAAGAGTTCCGCGACAGCGCGCTCTATGATGCAGAGTATCGGCGCCGGTTCCGTGAAGGCGGATCGCGCCGGTGACCGCGCGTTCTCTCATCGTTGCGGCGCCGCGCTCAGGTGCCGGCAAAACCACGGTGACCTTGGCGCTGCTTTCCTCCCTTCACCGGCGAGGGCTTTCCGTGCAAGGGGCCAAAGCCGGTCCCGATTATATCGATTCCGCCTTCCACGCAGCGGCGACCAACCGGCCGAGCTTCAATCTCGACAGTTGGGCCATGTCGCCATCGCTGCTCGATGCGCTTGTGAGCGAAGGCACGGCGCGCGCCGACCTGCTCATCATCGAAGGCGTCATGGGCCTTTACGATGGGATCGAAGCGCCGGCGCGGCGCACGGGCGCAACCGCAGATCTCGCCGCGCGTTTTCGCCTGCCGGTATTGCTGGTGATCGATGTGGCGGGACAATCGCAATCCGCCGCAGCGCTCGTGCGCGGCTTTACCATGCACGATCCCGAGGTTCGGATCGGCGGCGTGGTGCTCAATCGCGTCGGCAGCGATCGACATCGGAGACTCGTGACCGATGCCATCGCCGCATTGGGCGTGCCGGTGCTGGGTGCAATACCGCGCGACAACGCATTGGTGCTGCCCGAGCGGCATCTCGGTCTGGTACAGGCAACCGAGCATCAAAATTTAACGGCCTGGCTGGAACATCTGGCTGAAACGGCCGAGCAATATCTCGATCTCGACGCCATTATCGCATTGGCTGAACAGCCACAGGTTTCGCCGGGTCATCGACAGCTTGCGATCAACCCGCCGGGGCAGCGTATCGGGCTCGCTCAAGACGCTGCCTTCAGCTTCGTCTATCCGCATGTGATCGACGGTTGGCGCAAAGCAGGCGCCGAGATCGTGACGTTCTCACCGCTTGCCGATGAGCCGCCCCCGGAGAGCGGCGATTGCTGCTGGCTTCCCGGTGGCTATCCTGAATTGCATGCTGGCCGGCTCGCTGCCGCCAATAATTTCCGCGACGGGCTCAAGCGATTTGCCGCGACGCGTCCGGTGCATGGCGAATGCGGCGGCTACATGGTGCTCGGCGAAGTCCTCGAAGATGCCGATGGCGCGCGCCACGCCATGGCCGGCCTGCTCAGCCACGCCACCAGTTTCGCCAAGCGCAAATTGCATCTCGGCTATCGCGAAGCGCGTCTGCTTGACGATGGCCTGCTCGGCCGCAAGGGCGATGTCGTGCGCGGGCATGAGTTCCATTACGCCGCGCTGATCGAGCCTGGCGCCGATGCGCCTCTCGTTGCGCTCACCGACGGGAAGGGCCAATCGCTCGGCGAGGCGGGGGGACGGCGCGGCCGCGTCACCGGCACCTTCTTTCACGCCATGGCCATGACCGGTTAAGTCTCTTTGCCCGACACCTGCGCTTCGGCGAAAGTGGCCATGCCGGTATGACAGGCGAGCGCGGCGCGCAGCACAAGCACAGCGACCGCGGCGCCAGACCCTTCGCCAAGCCGCATGTCGAGATCAAGCATCGGCCTGAGACCGAGTTCCTGCAGCAGCACTCGATGGCCGGATTCCGAGGACAGATGTCCGGCCATGACATGGTCGAGCGCGCCCTCACGAAGTTTGGCGAGCGGCGCCACCGCGGCCGTCGAGACGAAGCCGTCGATCAGAACGGGAATATGAGCGTGGCGCGCGGCAAGGCATGCGCCGAGAATGGCGGCAAGCTCGCGCCCGCCTAGGCATGCGGCAATGCGCAGAGGATCGCTCAGGATATCGGCGTGATGCGTGAGCGCCTGATCGATCGCCTCCCTTTTGCGTTTGAGGCCCTGCTCGTCGATTCCGGTGCCGTGACCGGCGAAACGCGCCCCACCGCCACCGAACAAGGAAGCGGCGACGGCAGCCGCGGCAGTGGTGTTGCCGATGCCCATCTCGCCGAGGACGACAAGATCGGCCTCGGGCGAAAGAGCCTCATAGCCTGATGACACGGCGTCGAGAAACGCGTCCTCGTCCATGGCGGGGGCTTGCGTGAAATCTGCCGTCGGCCGTTCGAGCGACAGCGCCACCACACGGAGTTCCGCTTCCGCTATGCGTGCGAGCTGGTTGATGGCCGCGCCCCCAGCGGCGAAATTCGCCACCATCTGCGCGGTGACTTCGGCCGGATAGGCCGACACGCCTCTCGCCGTCACGCCGTGATTGCCGGCAAACACCAGGATCTCGACCTTGTCCAGGCGTGGCGGACTTTTGCCCTGCCAATGCGCGAGCCACGCCACGGCGTCTTCGAGCCGTCCAAGGCTCCTTTTAGGCTTGGTCAGCACAGCCTCGCGATGCCTGACCTTGGCCTCGGCCTCAGGATGCCCCCCAGGCAGGTCGAGACAGGCCTGCCGCAAATCTTCGAGGGAAACAAAACGCGTCATTCGGGTTCCCTCACTGGTGCGTGGCGGTAGACTCTGCTCAAAACCACATTAAAAGAATGCGGCAAAGCGGGGAGGGGAATGACGACTGACGTCTCTTTGAGCGGCCTTAGCACGGACCTCAAGACCGGCCTAGCGTTCTTGACGCGCCTGCCGATCCCGTATTCGGCGCCGCCCAGCTTCGGTGAAATTGGCCGGGCAGGCTGGACCTTCCCGCTGGTCGGGGCGCTCGTGGGGGTGTTTGCGGCGATCGTCTATTGGCTAAGCAATACGCTCGGTCTCAATCCCTTCGTCTCGGCCCTGCTCGCGGTCGGCGCCACGCTCGCCGTCACCGGCGGGCTGCATGAGGATGGCCTTGCCGACACCTCTGACGGCTTCGGCGGCGGCGAAACTCGTGAGCGCAAGCTTGAGATCATGCGCGACAGCCGGACTGGTGCATTCGGCGTGTCGGCGCTTGTTCTATCGATCTTGCTTCGCGCCGGCGCAATCGCCAGTCTCGCCGAGCCTGCTCTGGTCGCTCCGGCCTTGATCGCGGCACATGCCGGCGCGCGGGCCGTATTGCCTTTCTTTATGTGGCTGGTGCCAAACGCGCGGCAGGATGGTCTCGCCGCTTCCGTCGGACAGCCGCCGACAGCACCCGTTATGGTCGCTCTCCTTATCGGTTTCACGGCACTCGTTCTCTGCCTTGGCCTGAGCGGCGCGCTCATCGCGGTTCTCACGATGGTCGCGGTGATAGGAATTCTGGCCTGGCTTTGCCTGGGGCAGATTGGCGGTCAGACGGGTGATGTGCTTGGCGCACTCGAGCAGGTCTGCGAGATCCTGATCTTGCTGGTCGCTTCGGTGTGGCTGTACTGAAATCCACCCCTTAGTGTTCAGCCTGAGTAGGGAAATAGTAACAGCCGGCCCGCTCTTTATGGCAGTGTGCGGCGCGTGACCCCTCCCTTTGATGCGATAACCACTCGAGCGCTTGAATTTGCGCGTCAAGGCCTTGCCCGGCCGGGTTCTCCCGCCAAGCTTCCCGCCCGGCTGCTGGTGGTCGATGTCGAGTATCAAGTGGCGGTGTGGCTCGAGGCGGAGAAGGCTGTTGCCGCCTGGCCGGTCTCGACCGCGCGCGCCGGGATCGGTGGAACCGAAGGCTCTTACCGGACGCCGCCCGGCTGGCACCGTATCAAGCAGCGCATCGGCGAGAACGCTCCGGTCGGGACTGTCTTTGTGTCGCGCGAGCCGAGCGGCGCGACATGGCGCAGTGAGACGTCTGCCGACGATCTCATTCTTACCCGTATTCTTACCCTTGATGGGCTTGAAGACGGCGTCAATCGCGGCGCCGGCCGTGACTCGCTCGAACGCTATATCTATCTCCACGGCACCAATCAGGAGGCACTTCTCGGCAGACCCGCATCCCACGGCTGCGTGCGGTTATCGCAGCGCGATATCTGCGAGCTCTTCGCCCGCATGCAGGAGGGGGATCATGTGCTGATCGCCGCGCCGCTTACCCGCGTGCTTCCCGATCCAACAGGCAAAGGGCGCTTCCATTACGCCGGACTTGGCGGCTCGGGGATGAGCGCTCTCGCCCAGTTCCAGGTGATGATCGGCGGACAGGTAAGCGGCAGCGACCGCGCTTTCGATCACGGCGAGCGCGGTGCGCTCAAAGCGCAACTCGAAAGCCTCGGCATCGAGATCATGCCGCAGGACGGCAGCGGCATCGGCCCCGGCTGCGCCGCGCTCATTGTTTCCACTGCCGTCGAGGAGCAGGTGCCTGACTACACCGCGGCGCGCGAGCAACACATTCCGATCGTCCACCGTTCGGAACTGCTCGCCCACTTCGTCTCCACCTATCGCTCGATTGCCGTGACCGGCACCAGCGGTAAATCGACCGTGGCCGCCATGATCTTCGAAATTCTGCGCGGGGCTGGACGCGATCCCTCCGTCATCACCGGCGGCGACCTGCCGCTGCTACAGACGCAAGGCCTGCCGGGGAATGCCTATGCCGGAGCCTCGGATCTTCTCGTGGTCGAAGCCGACGAGAGCGACGGCTCGCTTGTCCGCTACGCGCCTTCCATCGGCGTGATCCTCAATCTTCAGCGCGACCACAAAGAAATGGCCGAGGTCGCCGCCATGTTCAGCGTGTTGCGCGCGCGCGCGCGTGAAGCGCTGGTGGTTGGCGATGCGGAAAATCTCGACAGCTTCGCCGGCGGGGCGCTGAGATTCGGTTTCAGCGCGCGCGCCGATATTCGGGGTGAGGCTGTCACCCTTGGCGCTTCTTCCAGCCGCTTCCGTGTGTCGGGTACGGCGTTCGAGCTGCCGGTGCCCGGTGAGCACAATGTGACGAATGCGCTTGCGGCAATCGCCGCGTGCCAGATAATCGGTGTTCCATTGGCCGACATGGCCGGGCCGCTGGCGCATTTCAGCGGTATTGGGCGGCGGTTCCAGACGATCGGGCGCGCCGGCGGTATCGAAGTCGTCGACGACTTTGCTCACAACGCCGAGAAGATTGCCGCCGCCATCAGAACGGCGCATCTCCGTGCCAAACGCGTGCTCGCGGTCTATCAGCCGCATGGCTACGGGCCGACCAGATTCCTGCGTCCGGATTTCGTCGCCACATTCAGCCGCGAGCTCAAGCCTGAGGATCGCCTGTGGATGCTTGAAGTTTTCTATGCCGGAGGCACGGCCATTCGCGATTTCTCCGCCGCCGACATCGTGGCTGAGATCGCCGCACACGGAACGGCGGCAGAGTTCGCGCCGTCACGCGACTGGCTGGTAGAAAGAATCGCCGAAGTGGCGCGTCCCGGCGACCTCGTGCTGGTGATGGGAGCGCGTGATCCCTCGCTCACTGAACTCGCCGGTAAGATCGTTGCGGCTCTCGAACAGAGCGCCACCCTGGCCGGGTGAAAAACTAGTTCCCGAACAATCCCGAGATGACGCTGCCGAACGCCGCAACGGGATCGCCGGACGCCCGCCTGGCCGGCTGCTGCCTCTGGTTTTGGGCTACCGCGGCGGGAGCGGGAGGTGCTGGTCCCGGGAAGTTCGCCGCCGCCTGGCCGAACAGCGCCTGAGCCATGGGGCCATCGATCCCGTAAATGTCGGTATAGGTCCGGATGCTGCCGCTTTCGTCGGCGACGGCCGTGAAATAGGTGAGATGTACCGGGATTGAGCGGTTGAGCTTCACCGTGCTGTTGCCGCCGGCGAGCATGTTCTGCACCTGTCCCGCAGACCAGCCTTTGTCCTCGGCGAGCAAGAGCGTGGCGAAGCGGTCGGGCTGGTGCACGCGAATGCAGCCATGACTCAGTGTGCGTACCGTCTCGTCGAACAGCTCGCGCTGCGGCGTGTCATGCATATAAACCGCGTGCTTGTTCGGGAAATTGAACTTGAACTTGCCGAGCACATTGTGCGGTCCCGGTGACTGGATGAAGGTGTATTCGCGGATGTTCACGCTCGGCCAATTCACCGAGTTGGGATCGATCGTCTTTCCTTTGTAAGCGACCCTCAGCTTGTGCTGTTGCAGGACTGCCGTATTCGAGCCGAAAAATCCGGGTTGCTGCAGCGATGGCTGTAAATCCTCTCTCAGGATGGTTTCGGGCACCACCCATTCCGGATGGAACACGATCGAGCGCATCGGTGCGGAGAAAAAGGGCGTGGCGTATTTGAGTTGCCCAACGATGGTCTTCTCCACATGGACGGCATTGCCGTTCTTGACCACGCGCGCGTTGAACTCGGGCACGTTGTTCCAAACGTGGAATGAGCCGAGCTCACGCGGCATCCAACGCCACCGTTCCATGTTGAGAATGAGACGCTGCGTATCGATCTCGTTGACCGGCTCGTAGGGATTATTCTTGGTTCTGAGCAATGACTGCCGCAATTGCTCGAACTGCTTGTGCTTCGGGTGCAAATCGCGAAGGTAAGCGTCCGGCGATTCCGCGGCGGCTATCTCGGTCAACACCGTCTCCGGCTTGGGCAGGCTCGGCCTCTGATCGAATAGCTTGTTCACCCGCGAGGGTGTCAGCCGGCCACCACGTGCATGGCGTGCATATTTCAAGATGGCGAGGTCGAGCTTGATCTCATCGGCCGCCTGTTCCTCCACGGAAGAAGGCACAGCATCCGCTGACGGCAGGTCGAAAGCCTTGGGATCGAGACCCCAGGATGCGGCGTCCTGAATCTCCTTGATGGCGGCCTGGGCCTTTACGGAAAATCCGGCATCATTGATCCACAGCGGCGGCTCAAGGCGCTCGCCATAGAACGATTTGAGCGCGGCGAGATCATCGGCGCCGGCGCGCTTTGCTAACGCGGGGTCGTCAAGCTGCGCGCGTATCGCTCCCACAACTGGATGAGGCGGCGGCGGCGGAGGTTCCTCGACAATCTGCGCTTCGGTCTCGGTCTCGGCGGGCTGTTCGGCCTCCGCATTCGGATCGACGGGGGCAGGCGTCATGGCCGCGTCCGGCGGAGGCGGGACGGATTCGACGGCGCTTGGCGTCACGGGAGCCGGGTCGACCGGCAGTGTGATCGTATGTCCCTCCTCGGCACGCGCGAAGCCTACGACCAGCAGGCCCAATAACAAGCCTTTTGCCAGACATAACGCGTACAAGGAGTGTCCGCCCATCTCCCACCGCCTTTGGAGCTCTTCTAGGGTAGCCTTGGAGCTACGTCAGGGCCACCCCGAATTGCCGGGATCGGCGGCCGTTTTCATGGGAGGTTAGATAAAATCGGTCCGGTAGATGTCCAATTTTGGCGGGAGATCGCGCATGCGTAGTGAATCCGACATTTCTTTCACATTGAACCGGCGCCATCTGGTCGTTGCTGCGCTGGGCGCCGCGACGCTTCCGATGACTACCCGCGCCATCGCCCGCGCCGTCGACATGCCGGCGACCGAGGAGGATATCGCCTTCATGCGGCTGGCCATCGAGGAGGCCGCGAAAGGCGATTTCCCCTTCGGCGCGGTGATCACGCGCGACGGCAAGGTGCTGGCCAAAGGCCGCAATCTCAGCAAGCAGGAACGCGACCCGACGGCGCATGGCGAGATGGTCGCCATCCGCCGCTTTCTCGCCGAGTACGGGCCCGAAGAATTGAAGGGAACGACGCTCTATACGTCAGGCGAGTCATGCCCGATGTGCATGGGCGCCATCGTCTGGTGCGGCATCTCGCGCGTGGTCTTCGGCGCTTCGATCGCCGAGCTCGCCACCAAGATCGGTCAGATCATGATCACGGATCAGGAGATCGCCGACAAGACGCCCTTCGCCGAGATCAGCCTGACCGGCGGTGTGCTGGCCGAGGAGTCTCTCGCGCTGTTCAAGTGACGGCGTTGCTCTTTGAGTGGTGCCGCTGGAGAGATTTGAACTCCCGACCTTGGCTTTACGAAAGCCCTGCTCTACCCCTGAGCTACAGCGGCGATAATGTGCCCTGGACGAAGGCCCCGTGCTTAAAGCCTATATCGGCATGGCGCAAGCCGGACGCCAGTCCGTCATCAGCGGATTTGCGCCGCGCGCAGACGCTCGAGCGAAGCTGGACTTTCATCCGTATCGGTTGGCGCCACGCCAGGATCGTCGGGCGGACGCTCGGGGACGAAGACGGCGGGTTCGCGCTTCTTCTCGCTGCTTGGGGCAGCAGCTTTTGGCCGCGTCGTCTCGGGCCGGCTATCCTTGCCACTGCCAGCCGCGACGACCGCCGCAGGCTCCGGCGCCGAAGCGACATCTTGGGCCGGAACCGGATGCTCCTCGATCAAAAGCGTATCGTCGCCGCGGCCGATGGCATCGACCGGCGCCTTCCAGGCGAAAACATCGACGGCGCCGCTAATCGGCGACACCGGCAACCAACGGTCGGAAACATAACCTTCGGCGATCCAGGCGCGATCGCGCGGCGCGCGCACGGCCCGCGCCAGCCATTCGCGCTCGCGGCCTCTATCGCCTTCGCCCGCTTCGATCCGCGCCATGAGCGTGCAGACCCGCGCCGAAGGCCGATCCTCAATGTAAGGAGAAAGCGCCGCGCGGGCCTCCTGCCAGTCATGCGCCTCGATGGAAGCGCTGGCGACAGCGATATGTCCCTCGATGTCGTTTGGCGTCAGGCTCGCCAATTGCTTGACCCGCTTCAGGCGTTCGCGCGGCGAGTCGCCATGCCTGGCGAAGGCATAGACCATTGCGAGATCGGGATGTGGCGAGAGCTTCCACGTCTTGGCGATAAGGCGCGTAGCCTGCCGGGTCTCCCCGCGCGAAACAAGGATGCGGCCGGCAATCTCCGCAGCCGGCACGAGCGAGGGCGCAAGCTTCAAGGCATCGCTCGCGAGCGTGAACGCCCGATCGGAATCGCTGTTCTCGAGATCGCGTGCTTCGGCGGTGAGCAGCACGGCGCGGCGGCGATTGGCGATGGCGGCTTCGACATGGCCGTTCTGGCGGGCGATGGCGAGGGTCTTCAGCGCACCGTCCCAATCGCCCGCGCGCGCCTGCATATCGAACAAGGCATTGACGCCCCAGCCGAGCTTCGGATCGGTGTTGACGGCCTGCTCGGCCAAAGCGCGCGCTGCCGCCAGGTCGTTGCTGCGCTGCGCTTCGAGGAACAGGCCCCGCACACCGAGCAGTTTCGTCTCGGGGTCTTTGAGCATGGACTCGAAAGCGCCACGTGCCGCCTCCTTGTCCCCTTTGAGCTGGGCGGTCTGTGCCCGCAGTAGCGCGGTCAAGGGCTCGCTCGGCAGATGACGACCGGCGAGACCGGTAAAACGTTGAGCCTCGGCGCGATTGCCGACGCCGATGGCAATCAACCCGCGAGACAGCGCTTCATAGCCTTGCTGCTTGCGCCGTTCCTTGACATAGGCCCTGACGGCGGCGGGACGCGTCAGCAGGTAATGCACAACGGCATAGATCAGGATCAACGCCGCCACCAGGACGGCAATGGCGACCGCGGCGACGAATGCGGTGGTCTCTATGCGATAGCCGAGCCAGTCCATGGTGATGGTGCCGGGCCGGTCGGCGAGCCAGGCGAGCCCAAGTGCTACCGCCAGAACCAGAAGGACGAAGACCAAGACACGGCTCATGGCTCAGTCTCGTCCGCTTTGCCGGGCCGGATTGCCGACGGACACGATCAGGCGGCTTTCGAGCCGTTTCAGCTCACCCTCGGCATCAAGACGGGTATGAGCCTGATCGAGCCAAGCGGCAAACGCGGCGCGCGGCGCCCCGTCCAGCGTCTCGACTTCTCTGACACTGTCGGCGAGCCTGCCTTTGCCGAGATCAGACTTGGCACGCGCCAGTATGGCGGCCGGCTCATTACCGGTCGCCGCCTCATCGAGACGGCGAATGGTGATGAGCGACTGCGCGCGCGCCTGCAGATCGCCGATCACCGAACCATCGGAGACCGGCGGCGCTTCCGTCAGGGCATTATCCTTGGCCGCTTCGAAACTCTGCGCCAGAGCGGTCATGGTGGGGATGCCCGTTTTGGCATGAGCGGCAAGCGCATCGACATCGCTATCGGCAGACAAAGTGTGAAGCGCATCGAGTTCAGGAGCATAAGGGCGCCCCTCGCTGACGGCGGAGCGAAGATTGGCAAAGGCAATGGCCAGCGCCGCGGCTTTGGCTTCTTCCGTTTCCTTGCTGACGATCTCGGCGATGCCTGGAATGGCGGTTTCGAGCTTGGCGAGGCGGCGATCGAGCGCATCGAGCTCCGGTTGCAGTTCCTCGGTCTCGGCGGCCAGACCGGCCTCAGCCAGAGCGGCAAGTCTTTTCCTCAGATCGGCGATCTGATCCTGCAACGCCTGCACCGTCGCTGCATGGGCATCGTCCGTCTTGGCGAGCGCCGCATCGATCTTGGCGGCAAGCTTCTGCTCGGCCTCGGCTATCTGCTGGTTGACGGCGGCGGCATCGGCGCTTGAGCCGCTTTGTGGGGCTTCAGCCAGGGTCTTGAGCGTGGCTTCGGCCTGACCGACACGCTCTTGCAGCGCGGAGAGTTCAGGTGGCGTTTCCGGTACGCGTGTCTCCAGCGTCTTGGTCGCAGATTCGACCTGCGCCAGACGATCGTCCATGGCTTCGAGCTTGGGCGTTACGGTCTTGTCGCCGGCGAGGTCCAAACCACTCCAGGCCAATGCCAGGGCGGCAGCGGCGATCAGACCGCCGACGAGGCCGGCGACGAGATGGCTGAAGATACCCTTGGAGCTGGTAGGACTTGGCGGCGGAACGAAATCGCTCTGGCTCTGCCCGCCGCTGTCGCGCTCATCATGCGTGCCGGCAGACGAAGTGGCCTCGTCCTGCGACTCGACTGACACTTCGGTCGCCTTGCCCTCGATCGTTTGTGCCGGCCGCTTGCTCTCGTCCGGGCCGTCATTCTTCTTGCCGAATTGTGCCATCAAATCATGCCTTAAGCCGAGGATGCCGCCTCGGAGTCCAGAAGCGCAAGGACATCTTCCTCGCGCGGTGTCGCGGCCACTCGCACCTCAACGCCGAGCGGCGTCAATTCCTCTGCTATCGCCTCGGACAGGCAATAGCAAATAAGGCCTTTTCCCGCCTCTGCCACCTCATGCTTGACGAGCAACTCCATGAAAACCCTGGCGGTTCGTGGCGACATCAGGATGACCGCGTCGATCCTGCCGTCTTTCAGCATCGCCAAAGCCTCGGAGGGCAGCGCGCTTACCGGGACTCCCCGGTAAAGCAGCGTTTTTCGCACGGCAAACCCATGCGCTTCGAGCGCGGCGGCAAGATCGTAGGCAATCACGTCGCCGGTCAGATAAAGGAGCGGACCTTCTTTTGGCTCGAGCTCTTGCTTGATCAACCCGGCGAGTGCTGCGCCCGTGCCGAGGCCAATCGTCACTTCCCTGAAGCCTAGTTCCTGCGCGGCATGCGCGGTCGCGTCCCCCACGGCAAGCACGGGAACTCTAAGGGCTTCGTCGAGCTGCTTATGAGCGGCCAGCGCTCGTAGCGCGTTGCGGCTGGTAACGATCAGAGCCTGGGCTCCGGCAAGATCGAGGGTCGCATCATCGAGATATTCGATGGACAGGAGCGGCGCGACGACCGGCTCATGGCCGCGCGCGGAGAGCATCTCAGCCTGGCGGCTTGCATCGGGTTCAGGTCTGGTCACCAGCACGCGCATCAGGCAAGCCTCGCCATGAATTGCGGACCGGCGCGCGCCAGCACGTCTTTACCAGCGTCATCGCCAATCCGCAGCGCCTCGTTCGTTGGACCGCTTATCTCGACCTCATGCCATTCGCTGCCGTCGGGCAACAGGATAAGCCCGCGGAGATGCACTTCGCCATCATCGATCTCCGCCAGCCCGGCAATCGGGGTCTTGCAGGACCCGTCGAGACTGGCAAGGAAGGAACGTTCACAGGCGACGGCGGTTGCCGCCGCATTATCGTTCAGCGGCTCAAGAAGCTCGCGAGTCCTGGCATCATCGGCGCGGCAAATGACGCTGATCGCACCTTGCGCGACCGCCGGCAGCATTTCCGATGGGGCAAGAATGGAGGTGATGTGCGCGGCAAGTCCCAACCGTTCCAGCCCGGCGACCGCAAGCAGAGTGGCCTCGGCTTCGCCCGCCTCGAGCTTCTTCAGACGCGTCTCGACATTGCCGCGAAACTCCACGACGCGAAGGTCGGGGCGCAGACGCTTGACCTGCGCCTGGCGCCGCAAGGACGAGGTGCCGACGCGCGCGCCGGGCGGGAGATCGGCGAGCGACTGGCCCGTGTTACTGATGAAGGCATCGCGGACATCGCCTCTGGGCAAAATCGCGGCGATGCAAAGGCCCACCGGCAGTTCGGTCGGCAGGTCCTTCATCGAATGCACGGCCATATCGACATCGCCGCGCAACAACGCCTCGTCGATCTCTTTGGTGAACAGGCCCTTGCCACCGAACTCACGCAGAGGCTTGTCCTTGATGCGATCGCCGGACGTGGTGATGACGCTGAGCCCGATATCGCCCTCGCCAAGCCCCGTGTTGTCGAGGAGGCGTGTCCAGACATGACGCGCTTGCCAAAGCGCCAGAGGGCTGCCACGGGTGCCGATCAGGAGCGATTGGTCCGGCAAGACGAAACTCCTTGAGATATTTGGCGGAAGTGCGCCAATTCAGTCCGCATTAATGGCCGGTTTCGCCGCCCCCTTCAATCGTTCCCCGCGAGCCCCTACAAGGCAGCATGTCCGGAAACACAAAAGACGTACTGACCGTCCTCGGTATCGAAACGAGCTGCGACGAGACCGCCGCCGCCATTGTTCGCCGGAATGACGATGGGCGCGGCGAGATCCTTGCCAATGTCGTGCGTTCGCAACTCGACCTGCACAAGGCCTATGGCGGCGTGGTGCCGGAAATCGCCGCGCGCGCTCATGTCGAGCTGCTCGACAAGGCGATCCTGCAGGCGCTTGACGAGGCAAAGCTCGCTATCGAAGACATTGACGCGGTCGCCGCCACCTCCGGCCCGGGCTTGATCGGCGGATTGATCGTCGGCGTGACCATGGGCAAAGCCGTCGCGCTCGCGCGTAATGTGCCCTTCATCGCCGTCAATCATCTCGAGGCGCATGCGCTGACCGCGGACCTCACTGATGGATTGTCATTCCCCTATCTGCTGCTGCTCGTGTCGGGTGGCCACACGCAAACGCTCATCGTCAAGGACGTCGGTGACTATGAGCGCCTCGGCACCACGCTCGACGATGCGCTCGGCGAGGCGTTCGACAAGGCCGCCAAGCTGCTCGGGCTCGGTTATCCCGGCGGACCCGAAGTCGAGAGATTTGCCGCACGTGGAAGCGCGTCCATAAAACTGCCCCGTCCGATGCTTGGGCGCGAGGAAGCTCATTTCTCGCTAGCCGGACTGAAGACCGCTCTCCGCCATGAGGCGCTGGCGCGTGCCCCGTTAAGCGAGCAGGACGTCGCCGATCTTTGCGCAAGCTTTCAGGAGGCCGTGGCCGACATCGTCACCGATCGCACCGCGCGGGCCATGGACATTTATGTCGAGCGTCTCGGGCAGAAGGCGCCACGCGTGCTCGTGGTGGCCGGCGGTGTCGCTGCCAATCAACGGCTCAAGGCGGCGCTCGAAACCACGGCGCGCGACCATGGATTTCGCCTGATCGTGCCCCCGCAAGCGCTCTGCACCGATAATGCCGCCATGATCGCCTGGGCAGGTGCTGAGCGCCTGGCCCGTGGTCTTATCGACGATCTGGCCGCGCCGGTGCAGGCCAGATGGCCGCTCGATCCGGAGGCACCACCGGCGCTCGGCGCCGGTATCAAGGCTTGAGCCCCATACGCGCTTGACTTAATGGCGGGCCTACGCAGGGTAACGACATGGCGCTTCAATCGGTGGGAATTGTCGGTGCGGGGGCCTGGGGAACCGCCCTTGCCGTGACGGCGCGCCGCGCCGGACGCGACGTATCGATCTGGGCCTATGAACTCGAGACGATCACCGACATCAACGAAGCGCATCGGAACGGCATCTATCTTCCGGGCATCACCCTCGACCGATCCATCCGGGCGACGGCAAGTTTCAAGGAGGTTGCCGCACGCGACCTGTTGCTGCTGGCCACGCCCGCGCAGCTTATCCGCGCCGTCACAAGCGAGCTTGCCCCATACATTAAGGACGGGCAGCCGGTCGTCATTTGCGCCAAAGGCATCGAGCAGGAGACCGGCAAATTGCTGTCGCAGGTCGTCACCGAGACACTGCCCAAGGCCGACATCGCGGTCTTGTCCGGGCCGAGCTTCGCCGCCGAAATCGCCCGCGGACTTCCCGCCGCCGTGACGCTCGCGACCGCGCGCGAGACGCAGGGCAGCGCGCTGTCCTATGCGCTGAGCCACTCGCCCTTCCGCTGCTATTGGAGCGACGATGTCGTGGGCGCCGAGATCGGCGGCGCCGTGAAGAACGTTTATGCCATCGCCGCCGGCATCGTCGCCGGCAAGAAATTCGGCGAAAGCGCGCATGCGGCGCTGGTGACGCGAGGCTTTGCCGAGATGGCCCGGTTCGGTACGGCGCTGGGTGCGCGGTTCGAGACCCTGGCGGGCCTGTCAGGTCTCGGCGATCTGGTGCTCACCTGCGGCAGCCCGCAATCGCGCAACATGTCGCTCGGAATCGAACTCGCCGAAGGGCGAAGCGTCGAGGAGGTCCTGAAGAAACGCCCGACCGTCACCGAAGGCGTCTACACCGCGAGCGCACTCATTGAGATGGCGGCAGCGCGCAACATCGACATGCCCATCGCGCAGGCGGTCGATGCGGTGGTTTCGGGCCGCGCCACGGTGGATCAGGCCATCGAGGCGCTGCTGGCCCGTCCGCTCCGCGCCGAGGTGTAGGGGGGAAGCGATGCTTTATGCGCTGATCTGCACCGACAAGCCGGGCAGCCTCGCGTTGCGCAAGGCCAACCGTCCGGAGCATCTCGCTTATCTCGAAAGTCTCGGCGATGTGCTTGTGTTCGCCGGGCCGTTCACAGAGACCGATGGCGAAACCATGAACGGCAGCCTGATCGTGGTCGATGCGCCCTCGCTCGATGAAGCGCGCAAGATTGCCGAAGGCGATCCGTTCGCCAAGGCCGGTATTTTCGCCGAAGTCGATATCCGTCCATGGCGCTGGTCCATCAACCGCCCCGCCGAGGAAAAGTGATGGCCTATTGGCTGGTGAAGTCCGAGCCCGACGAATGGTCCTGGACGCAGCAAAAAAAGGAAGGCCGCAAGGGCTCCGAATGGACGGGCGTGCGCAATTTTCAGGCGCGCGGCAACATGCGCAAAATGCAACGCGGCGATCTCGCCTTCTTTTATCACACCGGCGACGAGAAGGCCGTGATCGGCATCGTCAAGGTGGTGAAAGAAGCCCATCCCGACTCGACCGATCCTTCAGGCGAATGGGACTGCGTCGACGTGGCGGCGGTCGCCGATCTGCCGCGTCCGGTGGCGCTTAGCGAAATCAAGGCCAAGCTCAAGGATATGGCGCTGGCGCGCAACCCGCGCCTCTCGGTGCAGCCTGTGACGGAGGCCGAATGGCGCAAGGTCTGCACCATGGGAGGCCTTGCCAAGCCTCCCGCCGCCTAGTGCCGCAAGGTTCATCCTGGGGTAAAGTCGGCAAGCCAACATCGACTAGGGGGAAATCATGAGGGTCATAATGGTGAATTACCTCGCCATCGTCATCGCCGCCTTGGCCGCGTTAGGCCTCGGCCTGATCTGGCGAATCGTGCTGCTCAAACCTTGGCTCGACGCCCTCGGCAAGAGCAAGACAGAGGCCGCAAAGCAAAGCGTAGTCGTGCCCTTCCTCACGACCTTCGTCGCCCTGATCGTCATGGCCTGGATGCTGGCCGGCGTCATGACCCATATGGGCCAGGTCAACATCAGAGGCGGTCTCATCACGAGTTTCCTCGTCTGGCTCGGCTTCGTCATCACCGTCATAGGCGTCAGTCACGCATTCACCGGCGCGAAGCCGCTTCTCACTCTGATCGACGGCGGCTATTGGCTTTTCGCACTCCTGATCATGGGCGCGGTCATTGGTTCCTTTGGCCCCTAACGGAGTTTCCAAACATTAGCGTTGTGTAGGGAGGAACGGACGCATGTCCGAGCACAAGATTTATAAAGTCGATGCGGTGAAGGTGCCGAAGAAGTGGAAGGAGCGTGCCTTTATCGACAAGGACGCCTACCGGAAACTCTACAAGAAGAGCGTGGAAGAGCCCGACAAGTTCTGGGCGAAGGAAGCCAAGCGCATCGACTGGATCAAGCCTTTCACCCGCGTCAAGAATTCGAGTTTCGATTACCCCGACATCTCGATCAAATGGTTCGAGGACGGCACGCTCAACGTCGCCGCCAACTGCACCGACCGGCACTTGAAGAAGCGCGGCGATCAGACCGCCATCATCTGGGAGCCTGACGATCCCAACGCGGAATCAAGGCATATCACCTATCGCGAACTGCACGAAAATGTCTGCCGGCTCGCCAATGTTCTGAAGGCGCTGGGCGTCAAGCGCGGCGACCGCGTCACCATCTATCTGCCGATGATCCCAGAAGCGGCTTACGCCATGCTCGCCTGCGCGCGCATCGGCGCGGTTCATTCGGTGGTGTTCGGCGGTTTCTCGCCGGATTCACTCGCCGGGCGCATCGAGGATTGCAAGTCGCGGTTTCTCATCACCGCCGATGAGGGACTGCGCGGCGGGCGAAAAGTACCGCTCAAAGCCAATGCCGACGTGGCTCTCGCCAAGGTATCCGGCGTGGAGAAGGTCCTCGTGGTCAAGCGCACCGGCGCGGATGTGCCGTGGACGCAAGGACGCGATTTGTGGCTCGACGACGAGCTCGCCAAGGTCGATGACGATTGTCCGCCAGAGGAAATGAACGCGGAGGACCCGCTATTCATCCTCTATACCTCCGGCTCGACGGGAAAGCCCAAGGGCGTGCTGCACACTTCGGGCGGGTATCTGGTGTTCGCCTCGGCGACGCACCAATACGTGTTCGATTATCATGACGGCGACATCTATTGGTGCACGGCGGATGTCGGCTGGGTCACCGGTCACTCCTACATCGTCTACGGACCGCTCGCCAACGGCGCCACCACCTTGATGTTCGAAGGGATACCCAACTATCCCGACGCTTCGCGCTTCTGGCAGGTGATCGACAAGCACAAGGTCGACATCTTCTACACGGCGCCGACGGCCATCCGCGCGCTGATGGGCGCCGGCGACGACTATGTGAAGCGCACCAGCCGCAAATCACTCAAGCTGCTCGGCACCGTGGGCGAGCCGATCAACCCGGAGGCCTGGGAGTGGTACTACCACGTGGTCGGCGACAAGCGTTGCCCGATCGTCGATACCTGGTGGCAGACCGAGACGGGCGGCATTCTCATCACGCCGCTGCCGGGCGCCATCAAGCTGAAACCGGGCTCCGCGACTTTGCCCTTCTTCGGCGTGCAGTCGGCCATCGTCGACGGCGAGGGCAATCTGCTTGAGGGCGAGACTGCCGGCAATCTCGTCATCCTCGACGCATGGCCCGGGATGATGCGCACCGTCTATGGCGACCATCAGCGCTTCGTCGAGACCTATTTCTCCACCTTCAAGGGCAAATATTTCACCGGCGACGGCTGCCGCCGCGACGCCGACGGCTATTACTGGATCACCGGCCGCGTCGACGATGTGATCAATGTCGCGGGTCACCGCATGGGCACGGCGGAAGTCGAATCGGCGCTCGTCGCCCATCCCAAAGTGTCGGAAGCCGCCGTGGTCGGCTACCCGCACGACATCAAGGGCCAGGGCATCTACTGCTATGTCACGTTGATGGCCGGCGAGCAGGGGTCGGACACACTCAAGACCGAACTGCGCGACTGGGTGCGCAAGGAAATCGGGCCGATCGCATCGCCCGACATGATCCAGTTCGCACCCGGCCTGCCCAAGACGCGGTCGGGCAAGATCATGCGCCGCATCTTGCGCAAGATCGCCGAGGACGATTATGCCAATCTCGGCGATACCACGACGCTTGCCGACCCGTCGGTGGTCACCGAGTTGGTCGAAAACCGGCAGAACCGCAAATCGGCTTCAGCGCCGTAAAAAAGGAAACCACATGTCACGGCTCACGCAAATTCTGATCGCCTTCGGCGCCGTCTTGGCGCTTGTGCTCGTCATCCTGATGATGGCGGGAATTTGGGGCTCAAGCGTGCCGAGCCGGACCGTCGAGGCAAGCTTCGGCGATCACCTGGTGACGGTCAAAGGCCATTATCAGGATCTGAAGCAAGAGACGCTCGCCGAAGGTCTTCTGATCACTGTCGACGGTCAGAAGATCGCGGTCACCAACGATCAGGTGACCGCCGCCGGCCTGACGCATGCGCTCCAGCCCGGCCAGGACGTCGAGATCCTGGTGAATGATAAGGGAGACGTCGAGGTCAAGGTCGCTGAGCCAGGAGGATGACTCCGCTTCTGCCGACACAGCCTCCGAATAGACCCTAGCCGCCCAGAACGCGCGTCAGATGCCTGAGAAGCGTATTCCACGCCTCCTTGGTCTCGCGCCTGAATTCGTCCTCGAGCGATTGCTCGAGCGTCCAGATCAGGGCCTGCGACATGGTGCGGTAATAGCGCGGCTTGAGACCGAGCTGGCGATGACGCGCGCCGAGCAATTTCAGGGTGGGAACGAGCCCATCCTCCTGTCCAAGCGAGATGATCATGAGCTTCATCCCGGCGGCGAATTTGCGCGCCTGCACCTCGAGCGGTCCCTCGAACCGCTTGCGCAAGGACGGATCGATCCGGAACAACTTCAGAAAGAATAACTGGGCCACCAGATCGCGGGCCGGCTCGAGCCGCCGGAAACTATCGCGGACCAACTGTTTCTGCTTGGCGGTAAGCGGGATTTCCGGTGAGGCCGGCGCAATGGACCGGGATGAGCGAGTGGCTTTGATGGCAGACATTTGTACGGCAGACATGGCGAACTCCCGCGACGCAAGAACGTTGAGACGGAGCATGCAGGGACAGCTCTTGACGAACCGTTAAGGTAACCGCTTCGGAAACCAATTTCGTTCAGGCAGCGCCCGCGCCTTGTGCGGAGGGGCAAGACTTCCAACATATTAATGGCTCTCGGACGGCCAATCCCCGCCCGGGCAGCCCTTTGAGGAGGTCAGATGAGTTATTTCCGTACCGCCATCCTGCTCGCGGCGATGACCGCGCTGTTCATGGGTATCGGCTACCTGTTCGCCGGCCAGACGGGCATGATCGTCGCCCTGCTCATTGCCGGCGGCATGAACCTGTTCGCCTACTGGAACTCCGACAAGATGGTGCTTCGCATGTACGGGGCGCGAGAAGTGGACGAGCGCTCGGCGCCGGAGCTTTACGCCATGGTACGGCATCTCTCCGCTTCCGCCGGTCTGCCCATGCCGCGCGTCTATGTCATGGAAAACCCGCAGCCCAACGCCTTCGCCACCGGCCGCAATCCCGAGAACGCCGCCGTCGCCGTCACCACCGGGCTGATGCAGACAGTCGACGATGGCGAACTCGCCGGCGTGATCGCGCACGAGCTCGCCCATATCAAGCATCGCGACACACTGCTTATGACCGTCACGGCCACTCTGGCCGGCGCAATCTCCATGCTGGCGAACTTTGCCATGTTCTTCGGCGGAAACCGCGACAACAACAACCCGCTTGGCTTTGTCGGCGTGTTGCTGATGGTCTTCCTCGCGCCGCTTGCCGCAGGTCTCGTGCAGATGGCCATCAGCCGGACGCGTGAATACGAGGCCGACCGCGAGGGTGCCGAGATCAGCGGGCGGCCTTTGTGGCTCGCCTCTGCCTTGCAGAGAATCGCCGGCGCTGCCCAGCGCATCCCCAACATGGAAGCCGAGCGCAATCCGGCTTCCGCGCACCTCTTCATCGTCAATCCGCTGTCGGGGGCGCGCATGGACAATCTGTTCTCGACCCACCCCAATGTCGAGAATCGCGTGGCGCGTTTGACGGAACTCGCACATCAGATGGGCGAGCTCTCCGTGCCGCCGCGCATGCGCGAGACGGGCCATTCGGGACCGTGGTCCTCCTCACAGGCGACGCGTAAACCTTGGGACTAACGCGCGGACACTCCCACATGCCTGATGCCCAGGCAGGTTTGCCGGCACGGCGGGCAGCGGTCGAATTGCTCGACGCCGTATTGCGCAAGAAGCAACCGCTCGGTGACCTCTTGAGCCGTTCGCTCGACGGCGGCATCATGTCCGACCTGCCGCAGCGAGATCGCGCGCTTGCCCGCCTCATCGTCGCCACCACCTTGCGCCGCAAAGGTCAGCTCGATCATGTGTTGAACGCTTTTTTAGAGCGCGGCATGCCGGCGAAATCCGGCACGCTCTATCCGATCCTGCTGTCGGCGGCGGCACAGCTTATATTCCTCAAAACACCGCCGCATGCCGCCATCGATCTCGCGGTGCGGCTCGCCCAATACGATCCGCGCGCCAAGCGCTACGACAAGCTGACCAATGCCGTGCTGCGGCGCGTCGCCTCTCAGGGCGAAGCAATCGCGGCGAAGCTCGATGCGGCGCGCGTGAACACGCCGGACTGGTTGTGGGACCGGTGGATGGAGAGATGGGGCGAAGAGCGTGCCCGTGCCATCGCCGAAACACATCTCATCGAGCCGCCGCTCGATCTAACCGTCAAATCAGATCCCGAGAGTTGGGCCGGGGCAGTCGAGGGCCGCGTGCTGCCGACGCAGAGTGTGCGCCTTCTGCCCAAAGGCCGCATCGATCAGCTTCCCGGTTATGCGGACGGCGCATGGTGGGTGCAGGACACTGCCGCTTCATTGCCCGCGCGGCTGCTCGGCGATGTGTCAGGCAAACGGGTCGCTGATCTCTGTGCCGCCCCTGGCGGCAAGACGGCGCAGCTACTCAATTCTGGAGCTTCCGTCGTCGCCGTCGATAATGCCAAATCCAGGCTCAAATTGCTCGAAGCCAATCTCGCCCGGCTTGGGTTCGAAGCGGAAATCGTCCTGGCCGATGCCGATGCTTGGCGCCCGGAGGAACGTTTCGATGCGGTGCTGCTCGATGCGCCCTGTTCGGCCACCGGCACCATCCGCCGGCATCCGGACATCCCCTATACCAAGTCGCCTAAGGATATCGAGGCGCTTGGCGCGCTTCAGGCGCGTCTCCTCGACAACGCCGCAAGCCTGTTGAAGCCCGGCGGCAAGCTCGTCTATTCGACCTGCTCGCTCGAGGCTGAGGAAGGCGAAGCTCAGATCGCTGCTCTGCTCGGCCGCAACGACGCGATCCGGCTCGATCCCATCGCTCCCGGTGAGATAGACGGTGAAGCGGATTGGATCTGGCCCTCAGGCCTGCTCAGGACCTTTCCCTACCAACTCAAGCTCGAAAGTCCCGAATGGAGCGGCCTTGACGGTTTTTTTGCCGCAAGGCTGATCCGGGCCGCCTGAATGGTCCGGCAAGGCAACATTTGCCCACCGGCACGGCCTGGTTCATATATGTGTTATGTGCCTTGCGCAAAGGCGCCTACCAGCTTGGAGAATAGGCAGAAATGGCTGATCCTCGGACCTTCGAGCGCACCATCCGTGCTCTAGGGCCGCGTCATAGCGGGCCGGGACCGTTGCGACGGCTGGTACGCGCCAGCATGGCCAGCATCTCTTATCCGGGCTCCCAGGCCGAGTTGCTGCTGCTCGCCCCGCAAGAGCTCCGCACCGCCGACCCCAGCTTCGCCACGGAAGTCTATAACGGGCATTTCGGGCTTGCGGGAAAACTCGCCGAGCTGGAGGCGCAGTCTCCCTTCGAGATCATCGCGCCGTCAGAGGCCTGGGCACGGGAGCTTTACGGCTTTGGCTGGCTCAGGCATCTGCGCGCCGCCGGCAGCGAATTGGCCCGCGAGCAGGCGAAAGCTCTGGTGCATGATTTCGTCCAGAATGGCCAAACCATCCAGGGGGTCGCGTGGCTGCCGGAAATTATCGCCAGGCGAGTGATCTCCTGGCTGTCGAACTCGGTTCTCTTTCTCGATTCAGGCGAGCCCGAAGCCTATGAGGCCTTCTTGCGCTCGTTGACATCGCAGCTTCGTTATCTGTCTGCGAGCTACCGGGATGCGCCTGATGGCGTGCCGCGCCTGCTCTCCTTGATGGCCCTGATCTATGCGGGGCTGTGCATCGCCGAGCAGCAGGCGGTGGTTGACCGCTACGTCAAGCCGTTCTGCAAGGAGCTGAACCGGCAGATTCTTCCCGATGGCGGCCACATCTCGCGCAACCCTGACGCTCTGGTCGAGCTTCTTCTCGACCTTCTTCCCCTCAGGCACTGTTTCGTGGCGCGAGACCGCGTGCCGCCAAAGGAGCTCACCGACGCCATCGACCGCATCATGCCGATGCTGCGTTTCTTCCGCACCGGTGACGGAACGCTGGCACGCTTCAACGGCTGCGGCCCGACCCCGACCGACGCGCTCGCCACCGTGCTTGCCTATGACGACGTCGAGGGCAAACCGGTGCAAATGGCGGCTAATTCCGGCTACATCCGGCTGGCCTGCGACTCCACGATTGTTATCGCCGATATGGGTCTGGTGCCGCCTGGCTCGCTCAGCACCACCGCGAATGCCGGCTTCCTTTCATTCGAGATGAGTTCCGGCGACTGTCCGATCATCATCAATTGCGGAGCGCCGCCTCCCGACCATGACGAATGGCGGCTGTTCTCGCGCTCGACCGCGGCGCATTCGACGCTGACGCTGGAGGACGATTCGCTGACGGAGTTCGCCAGCAGCGGCAATGGCGCTCAGCCTGCCCCCGACGCGCAGATCAGCGGGCCCGTCAACGCGCACGCCACCTTCAACGACCAAGGCGACAATCTGCGGATCAAGGGCTCGCATTACGGCTATGTCCTGCGCTACGGCGTGAGCCATTCGCGTCAGATCCTTGTCTCGTCCGGTGGCCGGCTGATCAGCAGCGAGGACAAGCTGTCGGCGCCAAATGGCCTTAAGAGTACCGATGGCCTGATCGCCGGGTCTTACGCCATCCGTTTCCATCTGCACCCTTCCGTCAAGGCGCGCATTGTCGATGAACGCACCGCCGAGCTTTCGCTCCTCAACGGTGAAAAATGGCGGATCAGCTCCAATGCGCCGGAAATCACCCTCGAAGAGAGTTATCTGATCGCCGATACGCGCGGACCGCAGCCAAGCTCGCAAGTGGTGCTTAGCGGCATGATGGGCGAGGCGCACGAAGTGCGGATCGTGTGGAATATCGAGATGGTGGAGAATAATCACGATAGCGGCCAACTCGTCGTTCCCTCCGAATCCGAGCCAATGGACAACGAGCCCACCGGCCCTGAGCCCGACACAGCCTAGATCCGACCTCATGGCGAACAGAAAGATTGTCCGAGCGCTGCTTTCGGTCAGCGACAAGACCGGTCTTGTCGATTTCGCCAAGGCGCTCGAGGCACAAGGGGTCGAAATCATCTCGACCGGCGGCACTGCCAAGCTTCTGCGCAATAACGGCATCGGGGTGATCGACGTCGCCGACGTGACGGGGTTGCCCGAGATGATGGATGGCCGGGTCAAGACGCTGCATCCAAAAATTCACGGCGGGCTACTCGCCAAGCGCGGCGACGCGGCGCATGAGCAGGCGCTCAAGGATCACGCGATTCCCGCGATCGACCTGCTCGTGGTCAATCTCTATCCGTTCGAGGAGACGGTGCGGAAGGGCGCCGATTTCGCCACCTGTATCGAGAATATCGATATTGGCGGACCGGCCCTGATCCGCGCCGCCGCCAAGAACCACGAGAGCGTGGCCGTGGTGGTCGAGCCGTCAGACTATGCGCGCGTGCTCGACGAGATGAAGACGCAAAAGGGAGCCACGACGCCTGCGCTGCGCCAGGCACTGGCGGCCAAGGCCTATGCGCGCACCGCAGCCTACGATGCGGCGATCGCCGCATGGTTCTCCGAGCAGATCGGTGAGGGACTGCCGGAGACAACAGTGATCGCCGGCAAGCTCGCCGAGGCGCTGCGCTACGGCGAGAACCCGCATCAGACGGCAGCCTTCTATCGCACAAGTGAGCGGCGCCCAGGCGTCGCCACTGCCGTGCAATCCCAGGGCAAGGAACTCTCCTACAATAATCTCAACGATACGGACGCGGCCTACGAGCTGGTGGCCGAGTTCGATCCTAAGAATCACGCGGCGATCGCCATCATCAAGCACGCCAATCCGTGCGGCGTCGCCGTCGCCGAAACACTTGCCGAGGCTTACGCCAAAGCCTTGGCCTGCGATGCCGTCAGCGCCTATGGCGGCATTGTCGCGGCCAACCGGCCCCTCGATGCCGATGCCGCGCGCGAGTTCGTCAAAATTTTTACCGAGGTCATCATCGCCCCCGATGCGAGCGACGAGGCGAAGGCGATTATCGCCGCGAAGAAAAATTTGCGACTGCTGCTGGCGGGCGGCCTGCCCGACCCGAGGGCGCCAGGGCTTAGCTTCCGCTCGCTCGCCGGCGGATTCCTCGTGCAGTCGCGCGACAATGGCGCCGTCGCGGCCTCGGATCTCATGGTGGTAACGAAGCGCAAGCCCACCGATCTGGAACTCGCCGACCTCCTCTTCGCCTTCACGGTGGCGAAGCACGTCAAGTCGAATGCCATCGTCTTTGCCCGCGACGGCGCCACGGTCGGCATCGGCGCCGGGCAAATGAGCCGCGTCGACTCAACACGCATCGCGAGATGGAAGGCCGAATTCGCCGCTGATGAAATGAAATTGCCGGAGAGCCTGACCAAGGGCTCGGTTGCCGCCTCGGACGCGTTTTTCCCCTTCGCCGATGGCATCGAGATCATCGCCGCGGCGGGCGCGACCGCCATCATTCAGCCGGGCGGGTCACTTCGTGACGATGAAGTGGTTGCCGCCGCGGACGAGGCAGGGCTCGCCATGGTGTTCACCGGTATGCGCCATTTCCGCCATTAGGCGCCCGGACAAACAGCAGCAACAGCAAAAGCCCGGCGATCAGAAAGACCAGGCTCATCGAGATGCCGATGCGCTGGCTGCCGCTCAGCGCCGTCACCGCGCCGATGGCGAGCGGCGCGGCAAACGCCGTGACCTTGCCGGAGAAGGCGAACAGGCCGAAGAATTCCGTGAGCTTCTCCGGCGGGCACAATCGCGCCAGCAGCGTGCGGCTCGAGGCCTGGATCGGGCCTGACGCGAGCCCGATGACCATGGCGAAGGCGAGATAGACCTGCTCGCCCACGGAAGAGAATGTCGGGCTGTCCGGAATCTTCGGTACGACCGGCAGCACGAATAGCACGTGATCCTTGCCGACCGACAGCACGCCGATCGAAGCGGCGATGAAAATGACAAGCGCCACGGCGATCACCGCCTTTGAGCCTTTCCGGTCGTCGAGAAACCCGCCAAAGGCCGCGCCGATCGTGCCGGCGATGGTCAGCACGATGCCGAACAGGCCGAGCTCCATCGCGCCCCAGCCGAACACGGTCGCGGCATAAATGCCGCCGAAGGCGAACACCGCGCCGAGGCCGTCGGCATAAAGCATGCGCGCGAGCAGAAACAGCGCGACCTGCGCATGATGGCGAACGAGGTCCTTCAGCGATTGGACGAGCTGGACGAGTCCCGCTTTGACCACGCTTGCCATGAGCGGCGCCTTCGGGCGGTCTGGCGTGAACAGGAACAGCGGCAGCACGAAGATGGCGTACCAGAGCGCGGAGAAAGGCCCGATCAGCCGGTCGCCCTCGCGCGTCGCCGGGTCGAGAGGCACGATAGGCGACAGCCCGAGCAGGGTCTTGCCGGTATGCGGATCGGCCACCACCAATCCCGCCACCAGCACGAGGCTCACCAGCCCGCCGACATAGCCCGTGGCCCAGCCGATGCCCGAGAGCCTGCCGAGACGTCCGTTCGGCACGAGCGAGGGCATCATGGCGTTGGTGAACACGGTGGCGAGCTCGACCCCGATCATGGCGAGACCGAAGGAGATCATCACGATCGGGATCAGGCTGTGTTGGCCGGGCACGGCCAGCCACAAGCCGCATAGTCCGATCACGAGTAGCGCCGAGAATCCCGCGATCCACGGCTTGCGCGGCAGTCCGGTATCGGCGATGGCGCCGAGCACCGGCGCAAGCAGCGCGGCGATCAACTGGGAGAAACCCGTGGCGTAGCCCCAAAGGGCAGCGCCGCGCACGGGGTCCCCCACGAATCCGCTGACGAAATAAGGTGCGAACAGGAAGGTGACGACCAGCGTATAGAAGGGCTGCGCCGCCCAGTCGAACATCACCCAACCGAACAGTGCCCCGCGTTTCTTTCGCTCAGGCTCAGCTGCGATGACATCGCCTCTCTTATGGGCCATCGAGCACGATCAGATGGTTGGGCAATTCATTCGTGTCGACCTTGCCCGGCGGAAAATGCTTGGCGAGAATCTTGCCGCATCGCTCGACGGCGCGAACCAATCCCTCTGTCCTCGTGCCTTCGCCGAGATGGTTGGTCAGTTCCCCGATGACATCTTCCCACATTTCCGGCGACACTTTGCGATAGATGCCGTCGTCGGCGATGACTTCAGCGTAATGCTCGGCGAACGACACGAAGATCAGCACGCCGGTCCGCCCCCTGGTCGTGTGTAGGGCTTGCGCCAGGAATTGCTCGACCGCCTTTTGATGCGCGCGCGCGTGCTTGATGCCTTTCGGCACCAGAGCAAAGCGGATCGTCTCCCACTGGAATAGAACCAGGCCGACGAGGAACACGACGAGCTGCGCGACATAGACATGTTCGATCGGCCATTGCGTCGCCCAGATGAACGGAACCGGCACGGCGAGAGCAATCAGAGCCGCCCAGAGGATGGGGAGAGAACGGTAACCGTCCGAGGCGCGCGTCACCACCACGACGATCTCGCCGGAGGTTTTGGCTTCGGCCCGCGCGATGGCCTTGGAAATCGTCGCCTGCTCTTCGGGACTGAACGGTTCCATGACGCCCCTACCAGCTGCCCGAGGAGCCGCCGCCACCGAAACTGCCGCCGCCGCCGGAGAAACCGCCACCGCCTCCGCCGCTGCTCCAGCTGCCGCCGCCGCCGCTCCAACTCGGGCTGGAGTCGAGAACAGATCCGCTGCTTCGCCGCTGGCCCGCACGCGGCGTGTAATGGATGCTCCGCCAGATGCTGTACAGGATCCACAGCAGGATGACGGTCCAGATGATGACCGTGATCCAATCGATGGTTGAATCGTCGGCGTCTTGGCGGGCTCTGGCGCGTGCTTCGACCTCCGCGGCATCGCCGGTCAGCACACGGACGATATCGCTGACACCGTCCTTGATCCCGCCGGCAAAATCCCCGGCCCGAAAGCGTGGCAGGATGGCGTTGTCGATAACGATCCTGGACAGCGCATCGGTAAGCGTCGGCTCGAGACCGCGGCCAACCTCGATACGCACTTTGCGTTCGTTGGGCGCGACGATCAGCAGCACGCCGTTATTCAGTTTCGCGGTGCCGATACCCCAGTGGCGGCCGAGCTGATAGCCGTAATCCTCGATGGTGTAGCCTTGCAGCGACGGCAAGGTGACGACCACCAGTTGATCGGAGCTTTTGTCTTCCAGCGCCTTGAGTTCGGCGTTGAGCGCCGCACGATCGTCCGGGGTCAAGAGTCGCGCGTTGTCGACGACGCGACCGGTGAGTTCGGGAAAGACGAGTTGTGCCGCTGCCGGAAACAGCCAGAGGCCAAGGACTAGCGCGAGTCCCAATAAACCGAAGCGCAACACCATCCGGGCCATTTTGGCGCTCGACTTGACCGAAGGCTAGAACTTCACCTCCGGCACATCGGTCGTGCCCTCGGCCACGGTGAAATTCTGCATGGGCTCGGCGTCGGGATAAAGTATGGCGCGCCACCAGCGGCCCGGGATGGTCCTGAGTTCCGTGTTGTAGTCCCTGACCGAGGTGATGTAATCGCGGCGTGCGATGCCGATGCGGTTTTCCGTGCCTTCGAGCTGCGACTGGAGCGCCAGGAAATTCTGGTTCGATTTGAGATCGGGATACCGCTCCACCACGACCAGCAGCCGGCCCAATGCGCCTGAAAGATTGTTCTGCGCATCCTGGAATTTCTGGAAGGCTTCGGGGTTGTTGAGGATATCGGCAGGGACCTGCACCTGCGTTGCCTTGGCGCGCGCCTCGACCACGTCGGTGAGCACTTTGCTCTCCTGCTCGGCGAAACCCTTCACCGTCTCGACCAGATTGGGGATCAGGTCGGCGCGGCGCTGATACTGGTTCAAGACCTCGCTCCAGGCGGCTTTGGCCTGCTCTTGCAAAGTGGGGATGGTGTTGATGCCGCAACCGGCGAGCAGAGTGCCCGCGAACAGGATGCAGATGATAGGGGTTATCTTGCCCAGCCGAACGCGTGCGATTGCCAGCATGGCACCCTCCTTGAACACTCGGCCATTCCTGTATTGAGCGCCCGCCTGGTAAGCAAGCGGTTTCGGGGTAGCGGCCAAGAGGGTCACGCCAGCAATTCGGGCGAACCCAACAAGCGATGGCATGGCCGTAATTCAACCGTGCCGGCACGCCCTCATGCGCTTGATGAGCATCCGCTCGAACCTGTTGCGAGAATGGAACACAGCGGAAGTTTTCTTGGTGCTTCCGGCGTCTACAGCGACACGATCGCGGCGCGAAAATGTGCGGGCTTATCCCATAAGTCACGGTAATTACTGGTTATTTTGCAATACTTCAAGCTCGAGCGCGATGGTTAAGATCTTCCTTAGACGTAAGACATTGGTAAGGCTCCTGCTGGTCAAATCGGGGACGCCTCTCTTAGTGTGATTCGGGAGTTGGAGGGGGACTCACAGAGAGGCACCTATGGGTCCCGACCATGCCTGGGGGGCAAGTGCCTTGCGCAGACCAAATCCGATATCCGGCGAGACGTTACGGTTCGCCAAGAAATCCCTGCTGACCTCGACGATGTGGTTCGGCATAGCAGCCCTTGCCACTGCGGTTGCCGCCTTGCCCGCCGACGCCCAGTCGAAGCGCAAGAGCGCCGCACAGCAGGTCGAGGATCCCATTCCCGACCCGGCCAACGGCCAGCCGATGACGCTGATCATCTCTCTCAATCAGCAGAAACTCGATATTTACCGGGGCACCACCCATATCATCAGCACGCCCGTCTCCACCGGCATGCGCGGCTATACCACCAAGGCCGGCGTGTTCTCCATCATGGAGAAGAAGCGGCATCACCGCTCCAATCTCTATAGCGGCGCGCCGATGCCGTGGATGCAGCGGCTCACCTGGTCGGGCACTGCGCTGCATGCCGGCGTGTTGCCGGGCTATCCGGCCTCGCATGGCTGTATCCGCCTGCCGTTTTCTTTCGCGCCCAAGCTGTTCGCCATCACCACGGTCGGCGACAACGCGGTGGTGGTGCGTGAGCGGGTGGCGCCGGCCCTGATCGAGCACGCCAATCTGTTCCAGCCTCTGCCGCAGCCCGAACCGCCGATCATGGCGAAAGAGGCAAAGCCCCATCGCCAATCGAGCAACGAGCTCAAACCGGCTGGCGGTGGTCAGCCTCTCGTGCTGGCCCGGGCAGAGGTGAGCGGCGTTACCACGGACGTGCCCGCCGCCATGAAAGTGGCTCCCGAGCCGAAGAGATCTGCGATAAGCCATGCCGCCGACAGAGAAGATACGCGCACGCATGCCATCGATCCGTTTACCATGATGACAGCGACCCCGATGGAACAGGTGCCGGCTACGACTTTGACCGCGACGGCCCTCAACGAGAACACTGTCGCCGATACAGTCGTCCAGGACGAGCAAAGCGCGCCCGAAGTTCCGGCCTTGGCGGCGATGATCCCCGCCGTAGCCGTCGTGCCGGCCATCATCGAGACGCCGGCCGAGCCGGCGCCGATCTTTTCTCCAATCGCCGTCAAGCTTGGCGCGGGAACCAAGGCTGCCGCCATCGAAGCGGCTGAGCCCCGCTCCTCTGCGCCTTTACGTATTCTGCTGACGCGGCGGACGCAGCGCGACCGCATCATCGACATGCAACATCAGCTCGCCGCCATGGGTCATCTCGACGGGCAAGATTTCGATGGCGCGTTGGGGCGGCAGACGGTCAATGCCATCAAGTCCTTCCAGAAAGAGCACGGCCTGACCCAGAACGGCGTGTTCAACGATGACCTGGTGAAGCTCGTCTATCACATTGCCCGCAAGGAGGAGCCGCCGATGGGCCACCTCTATGTCAGGCAGGAATTCGGCAAGTTGTTCGACCTGCCGGTGGGTTTCCGCGATCCCGACAAGCCGCTCGGCACGCATCTCTTCACCGCCCTGAAGTTCGCTCCCGAGGACACCATGATCAAATGGATGACGGTCAACCTCCAAGGCGACAATCCGGCAACGGTGCTCGATCGCCTGATGATCCCCGATGAGGTCCGCAGGAAGATCTCCCAGCTGCTCACGCCCGGTTCTTCGTTCATCGTCGGCGACCTGGCGATCAACTCAGGCAACTTGCCGAAGGGCGCCGACTTCGTGGTGTGGGACAGGGATGCGCAGTCTGGCGTCCAGCGCGCCAGCGTGAGCCCCGATTCATCGGCACGACAGAGGAAGAGGCGGCAGCAGGCCGTGCGTCCTCAGAACAATATCTTCGGCTTTCAACAGCGCCGTTTCCTGTTTCAGCCGCGGTAATTCCGGCTGGCGCTAATCGTTTGCCGGACCGTGCCTGATCGCGGCTTCAAGCTGCCCCTCCGCGGAGGGGCAGTTTTGTTTCTGGCGACGGACCGGCCTTGTTCAGGTGGGAGCCGATCTCGCTCACGGCGCTTCGCCTCAAGATGCAGCCGGGGCTTGCACCACCCGAGGCGGCTGTGCTCTACGCCGGCCGGCTCCTCATTCTGCAGCGCCGCGTCTATGTCGGTCACACCCCGATCAATTACGGCCGCAAGACCAGTGTCACAAACGGTATGAGCGAGAGCGGGAATTTCCTCGGCCGCATCGTCGTCGGTCAATCGCTGGAGACCGTTTTGAGCCTCACGAACCTCACGCCGTCCTGGTACCGGTCCAATATGGAGCCGTTCGTCACGGCCGCGCGCGAGGCACCGTTTTTCTTCGCCTGGAGGCCTGGCAGCTACCCGCGCGAGGTGGGCTACGCCTGGCTCAACAACGACCCGCAGCCCGTCAATCAGCGCCCGAACGGGATGATGGGGGTCGAGCTCAAGATGTCGGGCGTCGTCTAGCACCAACATGCAATCCCTCACTTATGTCGAGCTCGACCTCGACTATTGCGGGCTGGCCTATGGTCAGGCCCCGTGCCTTGCCGCTCTTGGCGTGACCGGTGCGGACAAGTGCTTCAACACGGTCAAGACCTGCCAGGACCGGGAGAATTTCAACCGGGCTCCGGGTACGAAGCCCCGCGCGCTGCAAGTATTCCTGCATCTCCGTGACGTCCGTGTCGCGCACCGGCCGCTCAGCGTTGAATACCGCCGCACAGAGCATCTCGTCGTATGATAGCGCGCTATCGAGCTTCGGGTCGCTGCGCAGCGCCGTCATGACGTTGGCCAAAATAGGGAGTGGCATACGCTTGTCGTCACAAATGGCATCCCTTAGCCAGCCAGGCGGAAGGGTCGCCTCGACCTTTGTGTCGACCTCCCCGGCCTCACCCACGAGCTGCTCGAGCTCCTCGAGCGTTCCTTGCCAATCATGAGGGTCACCCTTGTGAGGAAGTCCCGGCAGGCGCAACACCTTGACGCTGGCTGCTATGCCAGTCAGTGATTGCGCCACTTGAAAGGCGTGCAATTCGCCTGGCTCGTCGTTGTCGGGTAGGATGACGACATGGGCGCCTTTAAGGAACCGCGCATAGTCGGCTCGCCACTTGCCCGCGCCGCCCGGGCTGCAAGTCGCCGTAACGCCAATCTTCAATAGAGCATCGGCGGCTTTTTCCCCCTCGCAGATGAAGATCGCCTGATCCTCGGTGACGGCCTCGATCACCTGGGGCAGGCGGTACAATACCCGCCGGACCCCCTTGAGGCTCCACGTCCAAGTGCCATTGCCGTTAGGGCGGCGCTGCCGGAACTGCTTCGGGTGAAAGCGAACTACTTGAAAGAGCAATAGACCGTGCTCGTCGGTGTAGTCGTATACCGCGACCTCCCTCTTGCCTTGAGCACTGGCGTTCCCATTCCAGGGCGGAAGGCCGAGCTTTTCTCGCACGTAGTCCTTGGCGTCGATGGGATCGTCGCGGGGGGAGAATGTGTAGACAATGAATCCGCCAGGGGCGTTCACTTCCAACTTGACTGTGAGCGACCGATCTTTAGGGCTATGTCCCGGCCCAGGCGCTCGAACCTGATTGCCACAGACTTCGCCGCCAAGGGCACGCGCAAGCTCTTGCAGAGTCATCATGCGGCGCCTCCCGCTAAGCCGGCATGATGCTCTGATTTATAGACGCCGAAATACGTTGCGAACTTAGCTTTGGCCTGCGTGCGCTCGCCTAGCGCCCGCTGTTGCCAGCGGCAACCACACGAGGTATATGTTGGATTGCTATCACTTCTTAGTGGATCATTTGCGCCGCCGCCTTGGTTCCAGCCTCGGGCGGCGGTTTTGTTTGGTGGATGCCACCGTGAACGGCCATCGAACGGATAACGCCCCCGTTCCGCGCCCAAGCTCTCTTGCTCGCGGTCCGGAACCACACCTAAGTGGTTGAAGAAATTGGAGCGGGCGAGGGGATTCGAACCCCCGACCCCAACCTTGGCAAGGTTGTGCTCTACCCCTGAGCTACACCCGCACTCCAACAGCCCTGTCACGCTCGCTTAAAGTCCGCGCTTCCGGGGCAGGTGCCGCTTTTAGTCGATCAATCCAACGCTGTCCATGCGCGTGACGCCAAGCGACACCGACGAAGGATTCAATGATCCATCTCGGGGTGGCGACCCCGCGCCACCGCAAGGAGATAACCATGCGAAACTAAGGTTTCAAACGCAATCGTCACGCTTTTTCTGCCTCCCGTCAGAATAAAGAGTGTAGACTTAGGGTCGAGAGGATGCTTTCACTCGCATCCTCCTCACGGGCGGAGCCTGGCAATGGGCAATGACGCTGACCTCTGGGCTCGGCATTGGGCTGCCCGGTGGCTCGGCATTGCTCCTCTCATTCTCGCTTCCATCGTTTCGATATCCCTTCCCGCGGCCGCGCAGGATACGGCGATCATGCGGCGCGGCGACGCCGCCGTCACGGCCTTCTCGGGCGCGCGGCAAATGGGCGAAGTGCGGGAAGACCTGCATCCGCTCGATCTCACTTTCATCAACCCGAATGGCGCAACGCTTCAGGTCTTCGACCTGACTGAGCTTGGCGGGGCGGCTGACGGGCAGGTTGCGCGAGCACCGGTCAAGTTCAAGGCGACGGCAGGGGAGATCGGCCAGGTTTACGGCGTGGCGCTCGACGGAGATACGGCGAATGCGACGCCGAACATCTATGTGACATCGACCGCGTTGTTCGGCTTGCAGATCGTCAGCGCCGAGGGCGATCGTCTCGTCAAGGGCGAGCCCGGCGCGCGCTGGATGCAAGGCCAGCTCGGCAAGGGCGGCACGCCCGGCTCGGTGTGGAAGATCGACGGCGTGACCGGCCTTATCTCGCTCTTCGCCGACCTCAAGCATGACGGAAAGGACAATGCCGGCCCCGGTCTCGGCGACATTGCCTACGATTCGGCAACCCGCCAGTTCTTCGTCAGCGACCTCGAGACGGGCCTCATCAGCCGGCTGGATGCCGACGGCAAGGTGCTCGGCACGTTCGACCACGGCGTGAGCGCGCGACCGAAGGACGACCTTGAGCCTGTGGCTTACGATGCCGGCAAGCGCATGAATATTGAAAGCCCCGACTTCGATATCGAGAAGCCATCGACATGGGGCTTCGCCGACAAAGCCCGCATGGTGTTCGCCGTCGCGGCTCAGAACGGCCGCCTCTATTACTCAACCGCTGAAGGACCGCAAGTCTGGTCGGTCGGCATCAATTCAGACGGCAGCTTCGCCGACGATGCGCGCTTCGAGATCGATGTCGCAGACACCCCTAAAGGCAATCTCATCACCGACATCGTGTTCGATGGCACCGGCGCCCTCTATCTCGCGCAGAGGGGCGAACTCGTCGGCAGCTACGATTACAGCGTCTTCGCCAAGCCGGAAGAGTCGGCCGTGTTGCGTTATGTGTGGGACGAAACCGAGGAGCACTGGTCGGACGAGCCTGAGGAATACGCCATCGGACTTAAGAAGCCGCACCGTTCGACCCAGGGCGGGATCGCGCTGAACTACGGCTACGATGACGACGGCCAGATCGACTATGACCAATGCCGCGCGAGCCTGTGGACGACAGGCGAGCATTTGCGCGAGGGCGAGGAAAGCGACCGCGTCTATCAAGGCGGAGCGCGCATCATTCACGGGCTGCAAGGCAACGACAAGGGCCTGGTGCGCCCGGAGAACGAGCCGCCTTTCGCGGCGTGGTACGTCGATAATGACGGCCTTTACCTCGACGCCAATGTCTACGGCCATGTCGGAGACATTGCGATTTTCGATCCGTGCGACAAACGCACGATTGCCGAGTCCGAGCCGCTGCCCTACCCGCCGCCCTTCGCGGACTATCCGCCCCTGCCCGAACCAGAGGAGGTCGGCCCCGGCATCTTCATCGACAAGATTTGCGAGCCGGCCATCTTCGGCGGCGAGATTCATTGCATCATTACCGTCACCAATATCGGCGAGACGCTGTCAGACCCGGTCGACATCTGGGACGCCGCGACGATCCTTTCCGGTCCCGGCGCTGGCGGCGGCATCGTCATCGCCGGCGTCGCGCCTGACGGGCCCGACTGGACGTGCTCGCCTACGCCGACACCCGATCTTTGGTGCAGCCTGCCGCCCGACGCCATCGAGCCCGGCGAGACGCGTTCGATCGACGTTTGGATCGACACCGGACCGCTCTTCGCCGGCGGCGATTTCGGCTTCCGCAACTGCGCGGTGCTTGAAGAGCCGTGGGGAGGCGTGTCCTGCGACGACGGAGGCACCGACATCACCGTAACGAAGATGGCACCCGCCGCCTGCATGCCCGGCGCGGACTGCACCTTCACCGTGACCATCACCAACACTGGCACGCTCGGCTTCAGCGGACCCGTGCTCTTGACCGACAACATGTTCCTGCCTGGTGGTGCCCCGCTTGGCGCTCCCATCACGGGGATTGTGCCGGCCCTTGGGTGTGCGCCCGAACCTGCCGCAACGCCGTTCTCCTGCGCGGCGACACTCACGCTCGCGCCCGGCGAGGCGCTGGACTTTGCGATTACCGTGACTATGCCGCCAGGCGTTCCCCCCGGTTACTGGGCGCAAAATTGTTTCGCCCTTTCGGCTCCAGGCCTCCCGGCGCCGGCTCTGCCGCTCGCCCCCGGGGCGACCAGCTCGACCGTGAGCTGCGCTTGGGTTCCGGTCGGTGCACCTGCTCCGCTGAGCAACATCAGACTCGAGAAGACGGCATTGCATGGCGGCGTCTGTTACAAGATGGGCGGCGATGTCATCGGTTGCGATTACGAGATCGAGATCATCAATGACGGTCCTTCGCCGTTCCTCGGTCCGATCGGCTTTGTCGACACGATTCCTGCACCAGCCACCCTGGCCCCCGTTCCGGCAGATTGGATCTGCCTTGGAGGGCCGCCAATCTATGGCTGTCACTCAGCAGCCGCCGCTGTCGCCATTCCGGTCGATGGTTCAGTGACGATTCCGATGACTGTCACGATCCCGCTCGCGCCGCTCGAGATTGCCGGTTGCGGAATGCCAAACACGGCGTGGCTAACGGCGCCCGGTGCCGGCACCGACTCCAATTTCTTCGCCGGCGACGACACGAGCACCGCCGCGGCCGATGCGTGGATCGAATGGGTCCTGCCGACCGGCGAGGTGCTGGTCACCTGCGATCCCACCAATCTCAAAGTGACGAAGGCGGCGAAGGGCGATTGCGTCGCCTCGGCCGGCGGCTATCGATGCGCTTACAAGGTGACCGTGACCAATATGGGTCCAGATCCCTATAAGGGCCCGATCGAGATCGATGAGCAGTTTGGCTTTGCACCGTCCTCGGTCACCTTCCCGGGTTGGGGACACACGGTCGATGGCGCGATCCATCATCTGAAGCGTCCAAATGTCAGTATCGAAAAGGGAGAAAGCGTCGAGCTCGAAGTGACGGCCAACGTGCCGGAAGGCAAGCAGTGTAAGCTCATGAACACCGCTGCCTTGACCAGACCCGTGGCCAACACGCGGTGGAACAAGGATCCCGCCGACGACGCCGCCACCGCGTGGGCAAAAATCCCCTCGCCGCAATGCGTCGAACCAGAGCGGCCGCAATGTGAACCCAAGACCAACGAGCTGCGTAGCGCGAGTGGCGCCTGCGTGTGCAAGACCGGGTTCGTGCGCAACGAGAAGGGCCAGTGCGTCGATCTTACCGAACCGCCAGTCACCGAACCGCCGGTCACCGAGCCGCGTCTCTGCCCCGACGGCAAGCCGGTGCCGAAGAGCGGGCGTTGTCCCGAAGCGCCGCCGCTCTGCAAGCCAGGGCCGAACGAAGAGCGTAACGCGCAAGGTCAGTGCGTGTGCAAGCACGGTTACGAGCGCGACAAGCGCGGGAATTGCGTCAAGCCCACGACCCCGCCAAAAGCGTGCGGGGCGAACGAGGTGCGCGATGCAAAAGGCCGATGTGTGTGTGCCAAGGGCTTCGAACGCGACCGATATGAGCGCTGCGTCAAGGCCGAAGACCCCGCGCGCGAATGCACGGAGAAGGGGTGGACTTGGAATGGCAAGCGCTGCTTAAGCCCGGCTGATGTCTGCAAGCTCAGACATGGAGTCTGGGACGGCAAGCGGTGCCGGACCCAAGCCGAAGCCTGCACCGATAAGGGCTGGGTCTGGGACGACAAGCGCAAGACCTGCACCGCGCCGGTCGACCCCGCCGAGGAATGCAAGAAGAAGGGCTGGAGGTGGGACGGCAGACGCTGCCTGCCGCCGATCGACCCGGCTATCCTGTGCAAGGCCAAAGGCTGGAATTGGGATGACAAGCGCAAGACCTGCACGGCGCCGGCCGACCCAGCTGAGGAATGCAAGAAGAAGGGCTGGAACTGGGATGGCAGGCGCTGCCTGCCTCCGATCGACCCGGCTACCCTGTGCAAGGCCAAAGGCTGGAAGTGGGACAGCAAGCGCAAGACCTGCACCGCGCCGGCCGACCCGGCTGAGGAATGCAAGAAGAAAGGCTGGAGGTGGGACGGCAGACGCTGCCTGCGCCCGTCAAGCTCCATCCCGAAGCTGAATATCGTTCCGCGGCCGAGCACGGTTCCCCAATAAGACATCGCCGGGGTGTTCCCGTCGCGCCGCAACACGTTTCCGGACAAAAGACCCCAATCCCGGCGTAGTTTCCTCATTATGCAGGCCGATCGGAGCACCTTATTTCGCCGTTTGGAGGCGCTTGGCATCGACACCGTGACGGTCGAGCACGCCCCGATGTTCACGGTGGAGCAGTCCAGGGCGCTCCGCGGCCGGCTCCCTGGCGCCCACACTAAGAGCCTGTTTCTAATCGACAAAGACGGCCGCATGGTCCTGGTCGTCGCCAAGGAGGACACCAGGGTCGATCTGAAGGGGCTCGCCGCACGCTTGAATTTGGGCAGGCTGAGCTTCGGCAAGGATGCGCTCCTCGAACAAGTGCTTGGAGTCACAGCCGGATCGGTCACCCCATTCGCGCTGATCAACGAAAGCGCGCGGGAAGTGGCGGTCGTGGTCGACAAGGCTCTCCTCGATTTCGACGAGGTCAATTGTCATCCGCTGGAAAACACCGCCACGACCAGGCTTAAGACGGCCGACCTTTTGCGCTTCATCCGCGCCTGCGGCCATGAACCCATCGTCATGCCTCTCGTTTGATGGCCTCGTCTGAGGTTGCCAAATAGGGTCCAGCAGACCATCTTTCCGGCATGAGCGTAGAAAATTCCATCCTCAACCAGGACGGGGCGGGCACAGCCGGCGCCGATCTCATCAAGGACACGACCACCAATGACTTCATGCGCGATGTGATCGAGGCGTCGCGCATCGGGCCGGTGCTGGTCGATTTCTGGGCCCCGTGGTGCGGGCCCTGCCGCCAATTGACCCCCGTGCTGGAGAAAGTGGTGCGCGCCGCCAAGGGCGCAATCAGGCTGGTCAAACTCAATATCGACGACCATCCGCAAATTCCCGGGCAGATGGGCGTTCAGTCGGTGCCGGCGGTTTTCGCTTTCCAGGACGGCCGGCCCGTCGACGGTTTCATGGGCGCGATGCCGGAATCGCGCGTCAAGGACTTCGTCTCACGCCTTATCGGCGACAAGACTGCAGACGCCACCGCCGATCTTGACGCTGCCGAAGCGGCGCTGGCTGCAGGTGATGTGAATACCGCGGCACAGGCCTTCGGCGAGATCTTGCAGAAAGATGCCGAGAATGCCCAGGCGGCCGCGGGTCTTGCCAAATGCTACATCAAAACCGGCGACCTTGCCCGCGCCGAGCAGACCCTCGCGCTTGTAGCGCCAGCTAAGGCGGATAGCGCATCCGTGGCCAGCGCGCGTGCTGCCCTCGATCTAGCGCGCAAGTCAATTAATACCGGCGATATTGAAACACTTCGCGACAAATTAAGCGCCGAGCCGACTGACGCGCAGGTGCGTTTCGATCTTGCTCTCGCACTTAACGCCAAAGGCGACCGGAGCGGTGCATTGGATGAGTTGCTCACCCTTGTCGCCAAGAACCGCACCTGGAATGACGATGCGGCACGGAAGCAGCTGTTGCAGCTGTTCGATGCTTGGGGTCCGGGCGATCAGGCCACTATTCAGGGCCGGCAAAGGCTCTCTTCGCTTCTATTCGCGTAATGGAGGCCCACCGCTTGGGAGTCACCGACCGCTATCACGAGGCTGGCGACATGCCTAGCGAGCTCCCCGTTTTTCCTCTGCGCGGCGCGATCCTCCTGCCGCGCGCCACTCTCACTCTAAATGTTTTTGAACCACGCTATCTCGCGCTCCTCGATTATGCCCTTGGCCGTGATCATTTGATCGGCATCATCCAACCGGCCACTGAGTCCGGAGCGGCAGAGTCACCACGGGGAAAAAATTTTGCACTGCGTAACATCGGATGTGCGGGACGAATCACAGCCTACACGGAAAGTGACGAAGGCCGCGTAGTCGTCACCCTCGCAGGAGTCGCACGCTTTCGTTGTCGACGCGATATTCCGTCAGAGGATCCCTTCCGCATCTGCATAGTAGATTTTGCGTCGTATGAAGAGGATTTCGTGGGCGGCCATGGTGAAGATGCGGTAGACCGTTCACGCCTCCTCGCCACTTTGAGAAGCTATCTTTCCGCCAATAATCTCAATGCCGATTGGGACCGCATCAACAATGCCAGCAATGAGCGTCTCGTGAATACGCTCGCCATCCTCAGTCCTTATGGGCCGGAGGAGAAACAAGCACTACTTGAAGCGGCAGACCTTCGGGCACGTGCCGAAGCCCTGGTGGCGCTTGCCGAGATGGAGCTCGCGGCAAGAGAGGATGGTTCGGGAAGCGCGCTACAATGACCGGGGAGCCAGCAAAATGACCCAAGAATCAGATCGCCGCGGTGAACGTAAAATCGATCCGAAGCTCTTGGAGATTCTGGTTTGTCCCCTGACCAAGACCTCACTCGATTACGACGCCGATCGCCAGGAACTCATCAGCCGCGCTGCCGGACTTGCCTATCCAATCCGCGACGGCATCCCCATCATGTTGCCCGATGAGGCGCGCAAGCTCGACGTGAGCTAGCAGCGTTAGAAGCTTTCCCCTAACAACAGTCGCGGCGCATTTCCGGTGGTACCGGCTGCTTCGCGGACGAAGAAGCGCTTGAGTGCCGGAGCTCTGTCCACCACGCCGAGGCCGAGATCGCGCAGCGCGCGTAACGGCGCGTTATCATTGGAGAACAAGCGATTCAATCCGTCCATGACCGCGGCTGAAAAGGCGCTGTCAAACCGACGCCAGCGCTGGTAGTGCTCGAGCTGTACCGGCGAGCCAATGTCTAGGCCGAGCCTCGTTGCCTCAACCACGATCTCTGTCAGAGCCGCTACGTCGCGCATACCGATATTGAGGCCCTGGCCGGCAAGCGGATGTACGACATGAGCCGCATCGCCCACGAGAACCATGCGGTCGGTGACGAAATTTCGCGCCACCTGAAAATCGAGGGGGAAGGACTGGATCGGGCCCACAATGGCGAGTTCGCCCAGGTGATTCCCGAACCGCGTGGTCAATTCGGACAGGAAGTCTGCTTCATTGGAGGCGATGATCGTTTCGGCGCGATCTTTTTCTTCCGTCCATACAATCGCTGAGCGGTTGCCCTTGAGCGGCAGGATGGCGAATGGCCCGGCTGGAAGGAAGTGCTGCGTAGCGCGTCCTTGATGCGGGATGGTGTGCGTCACCGTAGTGATGATGCCCCTTTGCGGGTAGGACCAACTCACACACTTGATGCCGGCACGCTCTCTCAATTGAGAACGCTTACCGTCAGCGGCGACTAGAAGTGCGGCTTCGATCGTTTCACCAGTCGCGAAATGGGAAACGACGCGAAATGCATCAGATTCAAAATCGGTAATGCTTCCCGGCGTGAAGGAATCGATGGCAGGCTGCTCAGCGACCACAGCGGCAAGAGCGTGCTGAATATCTCGATTTTCGACCATGAAGGCGCTGGGCTCGCCCTCTTTGAGCTCATCGTCGCCGAAGCCAAGAAGATGGGGGCGAAGCCCTGCGTGAAGCGGTGAGTCAGTGATCTCGATCGACTCGATGGCCTGCGCGTCTGGCGCAAGCTTGGGCCACACATCGAGCACAGACAGGAGATTCTTCGTTGCGGCAGACAGCGCCGAGGCGCGCGCATCTCTGATTGCATCACCGCTCTTGCTTGGCTCGGCATCAACCAGTGCGATGCGGAACCCTCGCGGAGCAATCTTGGCAAGAGCAAGCGCTAGCGACTGACCGACAAAACCGCCGCCGGCGATCACCACATCGTAGAAACGATCTGTCATCTGCTAAGGAATGCCACGTTCCGCTTGGAACATGAACCTGCTAAAGGGCTTGCGGACAAATCCTTCGCAAAGGCCCTGATGATGAGCCATGCGCTAGAAGAGCTCCTGTCGATCCTCGACCTTGAACCGCTTGAGCACAATCTGTTCCGTGGCCTCAGTCCGCAAGTGGGCTGGCAGCGCGTCTTCGGCGGACAGGTAATCGGGCAAGCGCTCGTCGCAGCCAATCGCACGGTCGAGGAGCGGCTTGCGCATTCGCTGCATGCTTATTTCCTGCGCGCCGGCGATCCCGCAGTGCCGATCATCTATGAAGTGGACCGCATCCGTGACGGCGGCAGCTTCTCCACCCGCCGCGTGGTCGCCGTACAACACGGTCAGGCGATCTTCTCTATGAGCGCCTCTTTCCACAAGCCAGAGGAGGGGCTGCATCACCAATTACCCATGCCGGAAGTGCCGCCGCCAGAGGCGCTACCGAGCGAGGCCGAATTGAAGGAGCGGTTCATCGACCGCCTGCCTTCCCAGGTCAAAGCCTATTGGCAGCGCGAGCGGCCGATTGAGATCAGGCCCGTGGATCTGTCCCGCTACCTCACACCGGGGAACCATGCGCCGACGCAGCTTGTATGGATCAGAGCCACCGGCAAGCTCGGCGACGATCTCGCCATGCATCAATGCGTTCTTGCCTATGCCTCCGACTTCACTTTGCTCGACACGGCCTTGATTGCGCATGGCCGCTTTGTGTTCGACCCGGCGCTGATGCTGGCGAGTCTCGACCATGCCATCTGGTTTCATCGCCCTTTCAGGGCCGATGATTGGTTGCTTTACGCCCAGGACAGCCCTGCTTCCGGTGCGGGTAGAGCCTTCTGCCGCGGCACATTTTTCACGCGTGATGGCGAGCTGGTCGCCTCGACCGCCCAAGAAGGCCTCATCCGTCTGCGTCGAGAGTAACATATTGCCTATATTCTATGCATCATGTCGTATTTGCCTAATATCTAGGCTAACTCCGAGGCTCTAACGGGCATCCTTACCTCCGACGCCTAGAAAAGAATCAGAAAATCCAATGGCTTGTTGCGCCGCAACGGAGTTGGCACGCGGCTTGACTCTGCTTTCAGGTTCGCACGGCCGGAACGGGGGAGGAAGCAAGAACCCGGGGGCCGAAAACATGGAGGGGTGAAGCAATGAAGCTGGTGATGGCGATCATCAAGCCATTCAAGCTCGATGAGGTGCGCCAAGCCCTCACCGAGCTTGGACTGCAAGGCATGACCGTGACCGAAGTCAAAGGTTACGGGAGGCAAAAGGGCCACACGGAGATCTATCGCGGCGCCGAGTACGCCGTGAACTTTCTGCCAAAGATCAAGATCGAGGTCGTGGTGCCGACCAAGCAAGTCGACAAAGCGGTGGACGCTATCGTCTCCGCGGCCAAGACCGGACAGATCGGCGACGGGAAGATTTTCGTCGTGCCTGTCGAGCAGACGGTGCGCATCCGCACCGGCGAAACAAACGAATCAGCGCTCTAAAGGGGGAGGTAGAGATGGTGACCCTTGCCAAATATCTTTTCGCCGGTGTGGTGATGCTGGCCTTTTTGGTCCTTTGCTACATCGATCCCGCGCTTGCCCAAGAGGCAGCGGAACCCGTGGCTGAAGCTGCGGAAGAAGCCGCACCGACGCTCAACACGGGCGACACGGCGTGGATGCTGACTTCAACGGCGATCGTACTTTTGATGACGATCCCAGGCCTAGCCCTGTTCTACGGCGGCATGGTGCGTAAGAAGAACGTCCTGTCCGTCGTTATGCAGTGCTTCGCGATATGCTGCGTCATCACCATCGCCTGGTTCGCGATGGGTTATTCGCTCGCCTTCACCGACGGCGGGGGCATGAATTCCTATATCGGTGGCCTGTCGAAAGCCTTTCTCAAAGGTGTGGGTATCGACACGCTGACGCTGACGATTCCGGAATCGGTGTTCTTCACATTCCAGGCAACATTCGCGATCATCACACCGGCTCTTATCGTAGGCGCATTCGTCGACCGCATGAAATTCTCGGCGTTGCTGCTCTTCATGGTGCTCTGGTCGTTGGTTGTCTACGCGCCGATCACGCACTGGGTGTGGGGCGGCGGCTTCCTGGCCAACGCCGGCGTGCTCGACTTCGCGGGTGGCACGGTCGTGCATATCAACGCCGGTATCGCCGGACTGGTGTGTGCGATTTACCTCGGCAGGCGCTCTGGCTACGGCACGGAAAACATGGCGCCGCACAACCTCGTCTATAGTGTGATCGGTGCCTCCTTACTGTGGGTCGGCTGGTTCGGCTTCAATGCCGGTTCCGCAGTGGCCGCCAATGGCGCTGCCGGTATGGCCATGGCCGTGACCCAGATCGCCACCGCCGCCGCCGCATTGGGATGGATGTTTACCGAGTGGCTCATACACAAGAAACCGAGCATTCTCGGCATAATCTCCGGCGCGGTCGCCGGACTTGTGGCCATCACACCGGCGGCGGGCTTCGTTGAGCCGATGGGCGCACTTTGGATCGGTATTGCAGCCGGCATCATCTGCTTCTTCGCCTCGACCACGGTGAAGAAGGCGCTCGGCTACGATGACTCGCTCGATGTGTTCGGCATTCACGGCGTTGGCGGTATTGTCGGCGCCATTTTGACTGGCGTGTTTGCCGCCGAAGCGATCGCCGGCAAGACCGGACTGCTTGAAGGCAATGCCGGCCAGGTGTTGACCCAGATCTGGGGCATCACTGCCACCATCGTTTGGTGCGCCGTGGCGACCTTTGTCATTCTCATCATCGTCAACATTCTGGTCGGTGTGAGAGTGTCGCAAGCCGCTGAAGTCGAAGGCCTCGACATCAATCTGCATGGCGAGGTGGTTCAGTAGATTCCGCGTGACCAACCGAGGGACCAAAACACTAGTAATCCGGAGCTAGATCTCCACCTCCCTTGATATCTAGCTCTTGCCTGAGCCCCGGCATATCGCCGGGGCTCATTTATTTTGTCGTGGAAGGGCCATTGCCGTGGGCGGGATCATCGCCTAACACCGCTCGCATGAAACCCGACGCTCACACCTATCTCGACGAGCTGGTCGCCTCACCTTTTTCGCGTCTAGCGCAACGGCTCGACGGCATCAAACCGGGTGCTTCTCCGATTGACCTATCGCTGGGTGAGCCGAAGGCGATGATCCCGCCTTTCGTCGGTCCGATATTGCAGCAGTATTTAACTGCATTCGGCCGCTATCCACCGATCAAGGGTATTCCGGATTTGCGCCAAGCGATCGCTGGATGGATCGGGCGTCGATACCCAACACTTCAAGGAAAGATCGAACCCGAAAGTCAGGTGCTGCCGCTCAATGGCTCGCGCGAGGGGCTATTCTCGTCGATCTTTCCGGCGATGGCACGCAAGTCGGTCGAGAGACCTGCGGTGCTTATCCCAAATCCTTTCTATCAAGCCTATGCCGCTGCCGCGGTTGCCTCCGGGGCCGAACAACATTTTCTGCCGAGCACAGCCGACAACGGGTTCCTTCCCGACCTTGAAGCGATCGATCCGGCGCTACTTGAGCGCACAATTGCTCTCTACCTTTGCTCGCCTTCGAACCCGCAAGGCGCCGTGGCCGGAAGCGACTATCTCACCCGCGCCATCGGCATCGCCCGGCGATTCGATTTTATGCTCTTTGCCGACGAGTGCTATTCGGAGATCTACAGCGACACGCCACCCGTCGGTGCCCTGGAGACGGCCTATAGGGAAGCCGGGAGCTTTAAGAATGTCGTTGTATTCAATTCGCTCTCCAAGCGTTCCGGCCTCCCCGGACTGAGATCCGGCTTCGTCGCCGGCGATGCCGATTTCATTGCCGCGCTGACCCGCTTCCGCAATGTCGCCTGCCCACAAGTGCCTCTTCCTGTGCAGTATGTCTCTGCCGCAGCCTGGGCTGATGAGGACCATGTCGAAGAAGGCCGGACGCTCTACCGGCAAAATTTCGACCTCGCGGATCGTCTGCTTGACGGGCGTTACGTTTATGGGCGCCCCGCCGGGGGCTTCTTTCTTTGGCTGAATATGGCGGCTTTTGGCGGTGGCGAGGCGGCCGCGACAACCCTTTGGAAAGGGTGTGGTGTCAAGGTGCTGCCGGGGACCTACCTCACGCATGCGCAACCTGACCTTGAAAGCCCGGGACGGGACTATGTCAGGGTCGCGCTTGTCCACGAAGCGGACATCACGCGCGAGGCCCTGACGCGGATCGTGAGCACATTGGGTTAAACGACATGGCTGTAAGAAGTAGATCGAAGGAGCGTCGGCGCCTCCTGCCGAACGCGGTCGAAACGGGTTTGCGGCGCCTCATGTTTGGCGCTTACGGGCTCGGCATCCTCACTGTGGCTTGCGCCGCTTGGATGAGCCTTGCCACCTGGTCGGTGCACGACCCGAGTCTGAACAACGCGACTCGCGTCAGTCCCCGTAACCTCCTAGGAGAATATGGCGCGGTCGTTGCCGACCTTGCCATCCAATCCCTGGGATTAGCCGCAATTATATTTTTCCTGCCGCTCGCTGCCTGGGGCTGGCATCTCGTTTTCCAAACCATGCCGAACCTTCGCAGGTACAGGCTTGTGGCATGGCCCGCCGCTGTCCTGCTGCTCGCCGCCGCTCTGTCGGCCTTGCCGCAGCCCAAGAGTTGGCCCATGCCGAATGGTCTCGGCGGCATCCTCGGTGATTTCTTCATGGCCGGCGCTCATATCATTGGGCCATTCCTGCCTATCGCTGCAGTGTCCTTCGTCGCGGGATTATTCTTCTTAGTTGTTGGCACAATGCTGCTTCTGTTCGCTTGCGGCACCAGCACGTCGCGGTTGATCGCGCTCTGGGCGCCCCGCTCAAGCGCCGCGGGTGAATGGGCTAATGCCCGGCTGGGGGGCATGATGCATTTCGTCATGCATGTGGGCGCCAAACTGAAGCGTGTCTTCCGTCGTAAGCCTAAATCATCTGACAACGATGAAATGTATGACGAGGAGGCCGAGGAAGATATCGAGGAGGAGCCGGAGGTTTATGCCGACGGCCGTATAGAGCCTTCATTCGGTTCTGCGCCGGCAGAATTGGGAAACGATGCCGAGGGCGAAGACATCACAGGCTATCGCATCACTCGGACCGAACAAAAACCTAGGAAGCGGCATACCGGTATCGGACGGACCCCGCGTCTCGATACGCCGTATGAGCCGCCATCTTTCCGCTTTCTCCAGCAGGCGCGCTCTTCTCGAGGACGCGGCGTGAGTGACGAGGTTCTACAGGAGAACGCCCGCGAGCTCGAAGGCGTGCTTCAGGATTTCGGTGTTAAGGGCGAGATCACCAATGTCCGTCCCGGGCCGGTTGTCACGCTCTACGAGCTCGAGCCCGCTCCCGGTACCAAATCCTCGCGCGTGATCGGACTTGCGGATGACATCGCCCGATCGATGAGCGCGATAGCCGCTCGTGTGGCCGTGGTGCCGGGACGCAATGCCATCGGTATCGAACTGCCCAACGATCAGCGCGAAATGGTGATGCTGAGGGAAATGCTGGAAACCGAAGACTTCCAGGAAACCGATGCGCGGCTTGCGCTCGCGCTTGGCAAAACCATCGGCGGCGAGCCGATCGTGACCGACCTGTCGCGCATGCCGCACCTGCTCATCGCCGGCACCACCGGCTCGGGCAAGTCGGTCGGCATCAACACCATGATTCTCTCACTGCTCTACCGGCTTTCGCCCGAGCAGTGCAAATTTATCATGATCGATCCCAAGATGCTGGAGCTCTCCGTCTATGACGGCATCCCGCATCTGCTCGCACCAGTGGTGACCGATCCCAAGAAGGCAGTGGTCGCGCTCAAATGGACGGTGCGCGAGATGGAGGAGCGCTACAAACGCATGTCGAAATTGGGCGTGCGTGACATCAAGGGTTATAACGCCCGAAT